>Ga0114899_1000288_pt1 | contig 39337 bp, 53 predicted proteins | sample MalvireepMed_215_FD_83497 | JGI IMG/M metagenome (GOLD analysis project Ga0114899, IMG submission 83497) | Marine viral communities from the Global Malaspina Expedition - Malaspina viral metaG DeepMed_215 | ecosystem: Environmental > Aquatic > Marine > Oceanic | place: Mediterranean Sea...
CATGAGATGCTTCCTCATGTGACGCTTGTAGTCTTTTCCCTCCTTGGACACGACCATTCTGTTTCTCCATGCCCTCCAGTAACGGTTGATCGATGGAGGCCAGGGAACCTCGATCGTCAGCGGTGTTTCCTGAATGTGACCTCGTCATGCTGAAAGAAAACCCAGACCAGAAAACCGAATCCGGCAGCAATGGAAAATAAATAGATTAAAACAAAGATGAATTCTAAGCTCATATCCCTCCTTGGATCTGAGTAGCAGGGGCCCCAGGATTACGAAGGGCCCCCTAGAGAAGCTATCTCCAGAAAACCGGCCAGGAGAAATGCTTAACCTGGCCGGAAAAGGAGATAAAACATGGCCGGTGTTACAACGCCACCTCCGGCTGGGCGATCTCAGGTTCCTCCGTCTTCCAGGGAAGCTTCCTGCGCTCCCTGAAAACCATCTTCTTCAATGCAGCAGTCCTTGTAAGTGCATCGCTATGCTCCTTCTTCTGGTTGGAATCCAGAAACCGGGGATCCGTATGCACTAGTCGAGACAACCCTCTCCGCATCGCTTTCTTCAGCTCCTTATGCATTGCTTTCTCTGAAACTTCAGCCTGTTCCACGGCTGGGACGTACTTGTAGCCCATCCCAGGCTGCGATACCAGAAGCACCTTGTACTCCGAGAGGAGCAGCTCCTGGAAACGCTGGTTCTGAGTCATGTACGCGAGCTGAATCTGGTCAGCCTTACTCTTGAGTGTGTGTGGTTCAATCTTTTCCAGACCAAACTTTTCAAACAGCCACTCATGAGTGACAACGTCACCAGGCTCGAACTTCTCTGCAATAAAATCCTGCACGGCTTGCTTCCATGCAGGGAAAAGCATTGTTTCTTTTTCTTTATTCATGGTCCTCTCCGTTTGGTTTCCATTCCTTTCCCTTCCAGTCCTATCCAATCCCTTCCGTTCCGATCCTATCCCGTCCCCTCCTCTCCCGTCCATTCCGCTCCGCTCCCTTGCTTACCAGTCCTTTGCGGTCCTTTCCCTTCCAGTCCTTTCCTATCCTCTCCCCTCCGTTCCGTTCCGTTCCGCTCCTCTCCAGTTCCTTCCACTGCGCTCCGCTCCAATCCGTTCCGCTCCACTCCATTAAACAATCTCGAAACGTCCGTATCCATTCATTCGGTTCTCGCAGAGTCCCTCGATTTCACCGCCTAGACGGATGATGTCAAGAACCTCCTGCATATCCATGATCGCCTCATTGACGAGGAGAGTGAACGTGAGTGCCCACTCCCTGAAAATCGGTCTGCAGCGCATTACCCTGGAACCCTGAACAACGACAGATCGGATATCGTGATATCCGCCTGACTCCCACATCCGATCCTTGCTCTTTGGCCCGTTGTACTCAATCGGAACTTCAGGCTCCAGGATCTGCACTCCACGCTGAATGTGACGGCCGCGCCTGCTCAACTTCGCGGAGGATCGAATCGTAGCTTTTATTGCATTTCCCGGCATGATCGGAACATCCTTGAAATAGAGCCCTCCTTCCCATTCAATACGGAAAATCTGAGCCCAGTCATCATCCGTTTTCTTTCGTTTTGAGGTAAATTCAGCAATCTCCTTCTTTAACGGACTCAAAGGATTGGAAAGCAATTCCGCATGAACCATGAGCGGACTCGTCCCTTTAAGTTTGATTTCCTCTCTCTGCATATTCTCTCCTTAGAATGGGATATCGTCACCAGTTGATGGTGCGCTATAGGGTTTGTAGTCCTTCACTTGAGGCTCACCCTTCCGATGGTGAATCACCATGTTCAGACGCTTGCCCTGGAGCTTTCTCATTGCCTCGAACAGGGCTTCGTCATCCTGGATCTTCTCCTTCCAGTCAAATGCCTTGAGGAGCTTATTTAAATGCTCCCGTGCTATGTTCACTGCAGTCTCGTTGGGATTATCCAGGTTCAGACGCTCCCAGTGCTTCCGGTTCATCATCAAATGCTCGATGATGAGAAACTGAAGCTCCAGGTAGTGACCGTTACCGGCTTTCGTTTTCTTGTAGTCCCAGAGGTCTAAGACAATGGGGTACTCGCCTTCGGGCAAGTCTCCATACTCGCTCGAAAAAGTTTCATCGGGATCAAAGAATGCATCTCTAGGCATGGGCCCTCTCTCGTTTCTTGAATTGATTTAAATGTTTGGAAAACTCCTCGTAGTCCATCTTCAATGGATCCGGGAGTCCCAGGCGGTTCTTTGCCAGGTGAGTGGGCTGATCTACCGATCTCAAAACCCTGTCTCCTCCATGAGCTAGGTTTCGCGTAGCACCGAACTTGCCTGCTTCCTGGGTTGTATAGACATCCCAGGTCGCGAATAAACAGGCATCTGACCACTGAAATAACTTTGCGGCTGACTTGTAATGAAGCTGGATGCCCCAGCGGTTGTAGGACTTCTCTCCAGGGTTCTCCACCTGGAGTATTGCCGCATGGGCAATGAGGATTACATCCATCTTCTTAGCATCCCTGATCTTGTCGAGCTTCGAGATGATCTGCTCGATGAAGTTCAAGGCTGCAACGTAGCCTTTCCCCCACTCAAGCTCTGCAATATTGTCCACGCTTTTTGTTTTGCAGACATGACGGTGGATGATCCGCTCTAACCAATCTATCGAATCGATCACTAGCGTTTTGTAGTCATGCTTCTCCTCGTAGATAAGCTTCAGGGTATCGATGAACCCCATGTAGTCGCTCTCATTAAGCGGAATCGACTCTGCATCGATTCCTCCCAGACCTCCCTCGATGTCGAGAAAGATCGGCTTTTCAGCCTTGGAAGCCCAGGTGCTTTTTCCTATCCCTCCGAGACCGTAAAGCACGATCCTCGCGGTATCGGCTTCAGGTCCACTGTGAACAATTTCCTTTAATGTCATAAATCCTCTCTCAATTTATGGTTTGATCCATTCGCGGTTCCCATTAGGGTATTTGATCAATATGTGACCCTTTTTCCGACCCTCCTGAGAACCCTTCTTCCCTTTATTCCAAGGCACATCACCCTTTTTAAAATAATTCTGCTCCTTTCCTTTCTGTTGTGGATAACGAATTCCGGTCTTTAAAATTATCTCTGTTTTGAAGCACCCGCATGATTTTACTTTTCCACAAATTACGGGAGATTTGCGTATCACTTTTTCGTTCCCGCATTCACAACGGAACCAATAATAAGACGCAAAATATTGATCCGAATGAGAAAATCTAATTGCTGTTAGTCTTGTCCCTTCTATTTTTTTATTGAGTTCCATTCTTCTTGTTGAGCAGCTGCTCTGTGTACCTGTTAATCTCATCAATCTCTTTCTGGGAAAGGCCCTTGCCCTTCTCAGCCTTCCTGATCCACTGCGGGACCGAATCGATGATCCGGTTCTGGGTCTCCAGGACCATCAGGACGGTGCGTCCGAACAGCTCCATCCTCTCCATTACTTTCCTGTTGACCTCAGTCTGCATTTCAAGGGCATCCCGGAAGCTCTCGATGATTACCTTCATGTCATTAGCTTGCATAACTCACCTGACTCATAACAGATTCCAGATTTGATCCGTGATCGGCATGGCACTGCTCCCAGAACCCGCAGTTTTTCTCCGAGCAGTAGCGTGATCCACGGTTCAAGGGATACCATCTCGCTTGAATCGCATGCTCATGCTCCCGGTAGGCTTCTATTGCCAGGTGGAGATCATCCGCTGTCAGATTCACAGGCATGCGAATCCAGTAAGGCTTCTTTGTTTTGACCAAGATCATCAGCTCGGCCTGGGGAATGTTCTTGAGCCCCTTCTGCCACATCAGGCCCATGGCGTAAGTCGCAAGCTGCTGACGGTAGCCGTGCGAAGGCTTCGATGGCTTCTGACCCGCAGTCTTTGCATCGAAGATGAGCCACTCCTCACCCTCCTTCTGGAAGGCAGGAAGCTCCCGCTTGGCAATCAGATCCGGGTAGCCGATGATCGGCAACGAAAGCCCGTGGATCTTGATATTGATCTTGGGCTGGATCGTCACCGGCTCATAGTTGATGAACTCCTCGAACTGACCGAAGAGATCCTGATCGATGATTCTAAAAGATAGATCCTTAATCGAATCCCACTCCTCCGGTTTCAACTCCTGCTCAAATAAGGACTTCTCATCAGCAACGTACTTCGACATGACGTTCTCTGGAGCAACCCTCGGCATGTTGACGTTCATGTAGTTCGAGTGGATCGCATTCACCGCAGCATCCACCATCCCTCCTGCAATGAAAGACTCCTTCGTCTTTTCATGCATCTGATCGATGTACTTGTATTTGAACTGCTGACCGCAGTCCACGCGCTTAGAAAGTGCGCTGTTAGAGTAGTGTTTCATAGCTTCTTAATGTGCCCGCCAGCGGAGAGGTAGCTCTGCATTGCCTCTTCAATCTCCTCCCTGGAAATCTCCCCGGCTGAACGGGCGTAAGATTTAATCCGGTCTCGCTCCATGTAATCCCTCATCGTTGGCCCTCTAGTTTCAACACTTCGGTTGTGGTTCCAGACATCTCTTCTTGGCAACGCGAGGAGCAAAGCCAGGTTGTCAACATAGTCCCTTGGAATCGGTCTGGCTCCTCGCATCCATGAACTTAAAGACGATCTTGGAACACCAAGGCTCTTCGCCAGAGTCTCATGCAATAGACCAAGCTTATCCGCTCTGGCCTGCAGGATGGTCACGCTCAAGTTCCTCCCTGGAAAATAGAAGCGTGTTTCGTGATTTGTAAACTGGTTCAAGGATTTTTTCCTTAACCCGTCTCCTTACTTGATCTACAGAGATACCAAGAAGCTTCGCTGCTTCAGTAGAATCTAAAAGATTTTCTTTAAGCCGACTTCCCATAGACTGATAAACTGTCGAATAGTTAAACTGTAGAAAACATGAAACCACACCTCTAAACAGATGTCAACAATATTTTTTGGGAGGAGAACTCTCAGGAAGAGAGAATGAAGAAAAAGAAGAGGAAACTTAAATCAATACGTCCACACCCACGGCCTTTTCCCTGGTTTTGATTCTACAGATGTCAGGTTGTCTACATGCAAAAAGCGTGATTTATACTCACCCTTCTGCTGCCAGCCGAATCCCGTCATCCCAAGCTCCTTCGCAATCTTGGCAACAATCGTTGCATCGTCTCCATACAATCGCAGATCCGCTGCCTTACCGTGTGTGTGTGGACCCGTTCTTCCAGTCGATGAGATTTTATCATTGTAGCTAGGATCACGATAGCCGCTGTTTACCCAGATGGGCCTGCCATACTCTAGTCTGATCTGTTCGAGCAATTCCATGAAAACCTCATCCATGTTGCAAAGGCCCGTTCCCTTGCACTTCAGTTCATCCTGAGTGAAATGAGGTGTCAGATATCTACTCGCCATAAACGCTCCATAAAGCAAAACAGGTTGTACAAAGAACTCACGCCTTGTCAGGCTTCTCGGGAAGCAGCCGCTGCTTAACCAGGCGAACCACCTCGTCATCCAATTTATTGGAGGATCTCTGAACAAGGTACTCTAGAACGGCAATTACAATCTTTATGATCGTCTCATCTTTAAATAAAGTAACGACTTTCGCGATCATAGCCTCTTGCCCAGCTCAAGAGCTGCCGTTTTGATGATGTCCTGGACATCCACATTATCTCCAATCTGCTTTTTCATTGCCTGTTTCACCTGATCGCCTGTCAGGTTGTTGTCCTTTGATTTAACCAGTTCCCAGAATGCACTTATCATAAAATTAATTGCTATAGGATGCATATTCTCCTCTCGTATATAACGAAGTTCAGGCCACACTGAGATTAAAAATCCAGTCTCGCCATTTCTACCTTGTCCTGCAGATCATCCAGCTGATACATGACTAATTTCATGTCTCCCTGAAGTTCAGAGACACTCATCATCAACCAGGCAAGGCAACTGATAACAACCGCTGCAAATAAACCACTTAAACCCGCGATTAGTTTCTTCTCCATATCATTCAGCCTTCTTGATTTTTGCGTCCATTTGCTTCAGCTTGGCCGTGCAAACGTCAACTACGAAATCAATGATCACTGGTAAAAGGTCACGGAAACTAAGCGCGATTAGAAATGCAATAATGTATTCAAATTCCCGGTAATCCTCTAAATAAGAAACCTGAAATATGTAATAAACGAAGAGCATCCCGCTAGCCATGTATACAATATTCCTGCAGAAATTCGCCCATCGTGTTTTACTTGAGTTAAAAAATACGAGAAGGGAATAAGCTATAACAAACACACACATTAAAACGAAATTAAGGTTGCTGTAAATCCAGCTTAGACCGTTCAGTTCTTCGTCCATTATCTTTTAGGATGTGCTCCACCATGAGTGCGATAGTCAATATCATGTTGCAGCCCTTTTGTCTCTATCTTACAGGCAATTTCTTTATATTTTACCAGTGCCTCTTCACACTCGGATTGCAATATGAGTTGTAAAGTTTCCTCATAGTTGTCATTGGTGTCATCCATTTCGTGATCAACTATTTGATATAATTTCTCTGCTCTCTCAACTATTATCCGTTCAACATGATCACTAAATCCTAGTACAACATAAGATAAATAAACGATTACTATTACCAATACCCAGACCACTTTACTGACTGGTACAGCTAAGACAGGTTCATTGTTTACTTTCTCAGCCACTAATATCTCCTACGTCTTGATTCAGCCTCCCTTATACCAGCCTCTTTAGCTACACTCTTATCTACATCTGCTACATCTCCACTTATTCCGTCCAGTTTCGTTTCAATTTTAATAGCAAATATATCGAGCGTGTCCTTGTGTTGTTTAGTCATAACCTTAATCGTATTCATTTGATTAAGTACAATGTATGACATGATTCCTAGCATCAATCCTGTAATGCCATGTGTTTCCAAAATGCCAATAAGCGAGTCAATCATTTCTTAACTTTTTCAACCTCTTTTTCGTTGCTCTCAGTCGAAAACCAGTAGCTGCTCGACTTGCCAAAATTAAGCATTAAGGCACCCAAAACAACGCTGAGTGAATTCATTAGTCCTTCCTCGATTACACCACCTCCGAATATCAAATAAATAACATATCCAATCAGAATTACTTCACCAATTGTGAGAATAAAACGAGCTAACCAGCGGTAGAAAATGATGTTCACGCCTTCTTAGACTCTGCAACTTTCAGATCAGGTTTTGTTGCCTCTTCCGATTTCTCCAAGATTGCCTGACGGTATCCTCGGGCCATTGCTCTCTGTTCGACCAACAAAGGGATCTGTTGGTCAAGCTTGGCAATAACGGCTTCTATTTCTTCCAGGGTCTTCACGGTGTGATTTTCCCTAAATGCGCTTCATAAGCGGCTTTAACCTCATCAGTCCAGAGTGGTACAAGCTCATCGATTTTTGCCTGTTCTGAAGCAGGCAGTGCCTGATACTCCGCACGATCTGATGGTGTTTCAGTGGGATTCAATCCAAACGCCAGTTCGGATTCGGCTATGACCTTATCATCCTCGATGATTTGTTTTTTCCCGATGATCTGCAGGGTTTTATGCCTCTGAACGCTGATGTGTCGGATCAGCTGTGTTTTTGTGATTGCCATTTCTTAATCCTTTTTAAATAGATTCGACTTGATACGAAAACGATGCCGTGATGCCACTGGCATTACTGTTCGTCCATCCATTGTTGTTGTTACCCAATGCAAAAATAGCAATAGTGCCACCATTTGTCGCATATCCCCGCACATCACCAGATCCTCCACCATATGAGAGGACTGAATTATTATTTACAACATACATAATATTTGCGATTGCATAATATCCAGTGTCAGACGAAACAGTGTAGGGTAGATTGGTAACAGTGCGGTAAACCTCAGAACCAGTTCCGTACAAATCAACAAAAACATCTACCCAATACCCTATCCGTTTATACCAACCCCGTTCAGAGGAGAGTGATGTAATCCCCGTACATGCTGGGGTGAATGCAATCCAATCAGATGTACTAATAGCGGTCTCTCCAATAACTCCTGACCTCGTACCTGAAACTCCGATTATTCCTGACATTCTATCCTCCTATGTCCAGTCTTGGTCGATGTAAGAAACATACCAATCCACATTCCCAGCGGAATTATATGCTTCTAGGTGATCAGTTTCCTGCAACACGAGTCTATCATTCCAAACAAACGTGCCATTAGCAGGTAGCGGCCCACTTTGTACCAGTTGAATGTCCTGACCACTACCATCGATAACCACTCGTAGGTTTATATTTTCAGCCGCACCGCCCTGATCATTTGCAACCACAGAAATAACTGTGTACAGATGACTAGCAACTCCATTTATTAATACCGCCCACGCATCACTATTTGCGTGAATGTAAAATCTTTTAACAATCTCACTCCCGCTTCCGGTTGGAATTGTCATTTTAAACTCCGGTTAGTATCCTAGTATTAAAGATTGATAACGCTGAGAAAAACCCCCTTTCTCGTAGATTTTCCCAGCTGTTCCTGTATAGATTGATCCGTTGCCTGCAGTCACGTTACCGCTTGCATCGATCTGCAGATCATTCGCTGCTTCAAACGCATTGTCTGTATTGATCGCAAAGACATCCCCGGAATCATCAATACCAATAACTGTCTTCAATGTTGTATGGCCGAATGTGATCGTTCTGTCAGTTCCATCTGCATCGGGTCCTATCGACAGTCCGAGCAATTCCGGACTATCACCTGTTCCGACCCCAATAGAAGTTCGGAGCGTTCCTCCACTTTCAGCTACTGGATCAGTAGATCCATTACCAACAATCATCTGCCCGTCAGATAAAACCCCCATAGGTGTAATTGCACCTGTGCCAGATCCAAGAAGGACTCCACCATCAGTTAATGATGAAGCACCTGTTCCACCATCAGCAACTGCTACATCTGTACCTCCTGCACGATAAATCCTATTTCCCTCGATATTAACTTCACCAGCACTAGCTCTGGAAAGCGTCGTGTCAGTAGCATGACCAAGCTCAATATGACCGGGAAACACAACAGAGGAAGATGTTATTGTTGCATCAGGAGCAATCGTGAAATGAGATACAAAGGAACCACTGATCTTGGAATCCAGCGTTACCGTTCCCCCATCGGCAACAGACAATCTCCATTTATCTGCGTTGTCATCTCCCTCATCTGCATATAAACCAATATTTAATCCTGCTCCTTCAACATTTGCCTGAAAAAGAAGGGTGTTATCGCCTGCCGCATCATATTCAATGCTGACATCCGAATCAGTCCCGAAGTAGAGCTTGGTGTCATCCAGAGCAAGGATGCTGGAGGTTGTATATAAAGAACCCGTATATCTTAGAATGTGACCGGCAGCAGCTCCGGAGGTGCTAAGAATTCCAGAAGTCGCAGCGGAAAGCGTCACATCACCATCAGCATCAAAAGCCAGGAATTTGCTGGCTCTATCATCTTTAGTTCCTGTTACCGTTGATGCAGCTGCAGCTGTAGAATCAAAGGTTGCCGTTGCCGCAAATGAGAACTGACGGCTGATTTCCTCATTCAGCTGCTGCGAAATCATCGCTGCTTTATCGAAGTTCTGCTCCAGAGTCTCTGCATCCAGGAGATCGTTGACTGCATAGTCTGTAGCCTGGGAGAAGGTCATCGACCTCGTAAAGGTGATGAGATCATCGGCTGCAAAGAGAGCAGCCGCAGTCGAATCTACAAAGGTCATCGTTCCCGAAGCACCCGCAGCCGACAACGTGTAGTGTGTGGTTTCGGTTAGAGTAGTATCAACTCCAGCCCTGGTCTTGGTAACGACTACCTCGGAGGTTGCCAGGTACTTGAAAGTCACAGCAAAGGTTACACTGGTATGACTATCAGCCAGGCTCGATACGTTCGCGCTGGTGATCGTATACTGGACGTTTGGAGTTACTGCGGTGACGGTCATTTGATCCCCATCATGTAGAGTGGACTTGCCTTGCGAAGCGGTGAAGTCGATGGCCTCATGCCTCGCATGTGCTGCTGGTTATAATCTCTTTTCATTCTCCGCTCCCTCCTTCTGAGAGTCCCTGGATTAAGGAAGTTCTGGATGTTATAGATGAACATGTAGTCCAGAGCCGTGCGTGTATACCAGAGGTTTGCAAACGGAGCCATCCTGATCGCGTTGTTGAATGCCTTTGCTGCTGCATCGTCTCCCTTTGCCAGCATGGTGAAGAACTGAGCCCAGTCCGTGACGAGATCCATCCCCGGCCCACCAACGACATCTGCTACTCCTCCTCCGTACCTCTGGAAATCATTGAAGATGAAATCTCCTGCGATTCCACCAGCTCCAGAGAAGATGAAAGCAGCCGCCCAGGTCTTTGGATCATCAAGCGGTTTAGGCTGTTTTCCCTTGAGCATATCTTTGGCACTCATCGACACATAGCCGATCGCGGTCAGTGCTGCAAGGTTTCCAATCGTATACATTTTACCCTGCTGGGCATAACGGGGTCCGAGCTTGCGTAGATAGACCAATGGGAACGATCTGAACTGCCATATAGCAACCAAAGAGGAATATTTGAAGGTTCCCCTTTGAGCACCCTGAGTCATGATTGCACGGTCAGCTGCATCGGGTTCCGGGATCGCGATCCTCCCCTCCTGGACAAAAAAAGATCTGAGCTTCATTGCGAGGTCACGCATCGATCTTTTATCTGCAAGTCCCATCTCGGGAGAATCGGCTGCACGTTCGAGGAGATCCGGAGTGAAGTACTGCTTGGCATTGAGATCAAAACTTTGCGAAGGTGCAGCATCAGGGAGAAGGTTTCCTTCTGCATCAATTGTTTTCACACCCACATCTCTCATGACCATCCAGTCACCTTCATCGATGTTGTATTGCCTAAGAACCCTCTGAAGATTCGGGTCCAGCTGATCGAAAGACTTTGCCAGATTCCTTGCTATGTTTCCGGAGAGAACAAACTGGGCAGCTGCACGGTTGTTGTAAGTCCAGCCGGAAAGCCCGTTCACCTTGAAGAAGAAATCCTCCATGTCCTGAATCCGTCCTGGTTTTGGATCTCCAGTGGCATAGCGTGAATGAAACCCGCCAATGATCATGTCGTTGAATTCAGCCAGCTGGTAGAGCACCTCGGTGCGCTCATCAGGAGAAAGCTTCCGAAAAAATACCTGCATGTGCTCCCGGATCCCGTCCAGGTAATCAACACCGTGATAACGGTAAGTCTGGACAGACGTTGAAAGATCTGAAAAGGAAGGAAAGACGGAGCTTCCAAGCTTCGACATGTTCTGGATCGAGAGGTAGACCTGGGTTGCCGTTGCCAGGGTAGGTCCATATCCAGTCGAGTTGGCAAGATGGTATGCATCCCGGTTCACCCACATCCAATGATTCTTGACTGTATCATCATTCCAGTCCCTTGGCTTTCCATCCGGAGGATTCCTCGACCAGGCTCTTAGCTTCGTCCAGAGCTTCTCCTGCTGGAGTTCAGGGTTGGTTCCGAATTCATGGAGAAGCACATAATCATTTGCCAGGTTTCTCATCTCAGACCACATTGCAGCCCTAAGATCAGCTGCTCCATACTTATTGAAGTTCTCAAGCCATGCCTCAGAGGATCCATAGTGGATCTTTCGATGCTGAGAGAGCCTCTTTGCCAGACTTCCTGGAACCTTGATCTCAGGAGCCTCGTCAGTACTCGTTCGCTTCCCTTCTGAAATGTTATGCCAGGCTGCATCGAGGAACTGAAGCCTTTGAGTTTCATCCATGAGCCCGAAGGTTCTATCGAATGCATCTCCCTCACCGATCAGCTCCAGCTGATCCTGAATCCACTGCGTCTTGCCGACTCGCTGAACCTTCAGAGGATCGTGGTACTGAGTAACAGCATGGTTAGGCAGCCAGCCAATCATTGCACCTTCAGCATTCATTAGATCCACGAAGCGTCTCTTCTCGATAACCCTTGCCTTTGCAAAGATGTGAGCTTCCTTGTTTTGTGTGTGAGGGGTAGGATTTTCCAGATCGAATCCTTCTCCATTGGGGCCAAACATTTCGGTGATCGTATCCTCCAGATTCTGATCATCACGCATCCAGGCATGAAACTCCGACTCAGTCAGACCGGCATCCCTATGCATCATCGCAAAGATTCTCCCCTTCACTGCTCTTTCCTCTCCAAGGATCCTAGATGCAGCCGAGTCCTGACCACCAGGGCGAAGCCTTGTTGATCCGGTATAACGTGCAATCATCTCATCAGAGAGAGTCAGCTCCTCACCAGGCTTCTTGCCCATCATCTTGAGCATTCTTTTATACAAGCTCCTGCCAGCTTTTGTCTTCTTGAGATTTTCCCGGAAGGAAAACGATTCAAGCACCCGATCGAAATTCCCCTTGTCCTTGAGCTTATTCAGCTTTTCAGCTATGCGCTTCTGCCTCACCCACTTCTTCTGAAGAGCTGATTCGGCCCTCATGATCTTCTTGACACGGACCTGGAAATCACCGCCTTTGATGCTCTTGGCAACATTCCGCATCTGTTCTACGATCGCACGGGCATCCTCCTCAGTGAGGTTGAACTTGGACATGCCGACCTTGATGCAGGGATCAAAGAGCTTTGGTATTTCAGCCATAGGATTTCAAAGTTTTGGGATTAAGCAGTCCATCATCGGTGAGCCCTCATCTACTGCATCAGCCATCTGGTCATAGTAAGCAGTTTCTCTTTCCAGTTGAATGATCTCCTCAAGCTCTTCCTTGGATAAAGACTCCTGTGCAAGCATCTCATCAATAGTTTCTTCATCTGCCTTCAGCTCTGCATCCGTTGGTTCACGGTCAGGGATATAATCATCAGATGGTTCAAACACCTCCTCTTCCCTTGCCCGGAAGTCGATCTCCTCATCACGGGCATTGACCTGCTCTGCCTCTACCTCCTCGCGGATCTTTGCTTCATCAGGGGGCCCCTTGGGGGTCTCCTCCTGAACCCTTGCCTCAACCTTGGCCTCCGTGCGGTGTGCTCCAAGGGACTGATCGATCAGCTGCTCCATTGAAGGAAGCTCTACATCAAACATTCCGGCCTGCTTTGGAGTGCCGAGAGCCCGGAGAGCATCAACGTAGCTGGAAAGACCCGCTACGATCTTTTTTTGACTGGTTGCGTTTGCAAGGAAGTCGAGGAAGACCATTGTGTTGGCATGAAGATCAAACTCAGGATCCAGGGAATGCTGAGTAGACATCTCCTTGACCATATCTTTCAGAACTATCCCGCTTCGCCTTGCACCACTAGCCTGGAAGACCGCTTCCACCAAATGAGGTGTTGGGTCATAATTGGCATGTAAGTTCCCACGATCAATATCGGCTCTCATTGATGCCCATACGTTGGAAACATGGTGGAGTGAATTTGCGATTTTCTGGTACTCCCCACTTCCAAAATCAACAAGATTATCGATAATACGCTTGTCACCGTAAGCTTTTGCAAGGAGAGCATTCTGGATTCTTTTTTTACCTGGATCTGATATTTCGCCATCTTTAGTGAGTGCAAGACGCTGTTCCTCGGGAAACTTATTAAATATCGTCTGTCGAAAGTCTGCATTCTTTTCAAGAAAGACATCACCTTCCTGAAGAAGAGCAAGATCCTCAGATTCGATGAGTGTTGCATCCTGCATCGCGGTTTCCGAGTCACGCATCGCAGAAACATCAGAGACATTCGATCTCTGAGTAAACCGGACCCTGCTTTCAGGAGTCAGATCCGTTGTTCTTCTGCGAACAAGAATCGGATTCTTCATCCCGTCTACCTGTTTGGGATCAAGCTTATAGTAGGTAGCCCAATGCTTCATCAGATCACGGTAACTTGCTGTCTTCGCGTTAGCATCACCATGAATCCTTCTGAGAGCCATCACTCTCCCATTGCCGGATTCAACAAGATTGTCAGGGCCGATAACCGGGGCTCCCCCCTTTCCAGTAGTATCAGGCTGAACCAGAACTCTTGGATCAAACTTGGCTCCTGCTATCTGCTTGACCTGGGCGAGTGATTCCACCGTTCCACGCTCCCTCGGCTGAAGCTCGGGAGGATACTTAGGATTGACCTCAAGACGGTCTCCCTCATCGAGATGGGAGGTCACCACATCATCTGCCTCAATGAACTCAAACTTCGTTTCGATCGGCCCGAGATCGGTTCTCAGTGTTCCAACTCCCTCAACTGTCACCGGAGGTGGTGTGTGTGGGGGAGTTTGATCTGTAGTGGTTTTATCAAGTACATCAACAACCTTACCCTCTTGAACTGCCATGATGCCCTTACGGGCGTATCTGGTTTGAGTTTCAATAGAGAAACGGTTGAGGTTCCTCTGAACCCTTGAAGTCGTAGTTGGGCTCAGAGTACCCTTGGAGTTGCTCTTGTACTTCACCAGGCTTCTGCGACCTCCCTCCATCACACCTGAGAGGACTGTACCCGCTCCTATTCCGACAAGAACATCAATTGCTCCCATCCTGCGGTCATATTCCTCCTGATGACTGAGACGCTCCGCTGCAAGCAGTGGTTGAAGAGCTGCTGCACCAAGACCTCCTTCGACTGCTCCTATTCCTACACGGCCTAGAGCATTCTGGGCCATAAGGGTTCTGGAAGCACTGCCGCCAGGAATAAAACGCATGAATGGAATGATGTTGATCGGATCAGGAAGAGCACCGGCTAATGCGGATCCCCAGAACAAGGTTGCACCAAGGGCTCCGGTACGCTCATAGACAAGGTTCGAGGCTTTCGTGTTGTCATATCTCTCTGCAAGAACCTTTGCAAAGTCCTCCGTCATCTCCTCTTCGTATTCAAGACCTGGGCGATACCACTTGGAAGCCCTCCAGGTGTTCTCGTCCATCGCATCACCAGTCTTTTTTGCAATTCTGTTTCTAAGGAGGTTGTATCCCAGAGCAAGAGTCGAGGTCTCGAAGGAAGTTTTGGCCCCGTGATACATGACGGTTCCCAGACCGGGAGTCCATTGATCAGCATAACGCTGGGAAGCCAGCGGATCGAAGCTTCGTGGTTTACGGAAGTACATTATCTTACCCAAGGCCCCGGTGTCTTAGGCTCATGGCGAGTAATTTTAGGAAGAAAACTAAAATCCCAAGCCTTGTATTCCGGAGGAGCAGCTTGCTGCCTTGCGTCCAGAATGAGATCAAACAGCTTCTTCCAGCTGATCTCTACTTTCTCCGTGTTTTCACTGTTCATCACAGGAGGATTCGAGGTGCCATCTGCGCTAACAAAATGCAGAGCCAGTCCCTGCCCGTCATCAGAATTCAAAAAATGAATGTTCTTCTCTAGCATGAACTTAGTAAGCTTATCTCCAACAATTCCAGGAGCCTCCTCACGGAGAAACTTCATCATGGCATCTGAAATATCATCTTCTGTAATGAGATCATATGCTCTACCAGGAACAAACATCCCACGCTCACCCGTCTGAGGATCCCTCCATTCAGCTGGATAATTCGGAATATAAGACTTGTCGATCCAAAGGGAAGTGCCCTGAATCTTCTCATTAAAAGGATTACCTGAGTGGACATGGTACTTGTTCGTGAACAGATCACGGACAGCAAGCTCAACTGCATCAGGAAGATCCTTCATTCCCTGATTTACATAAGTAACTGCATAAGCCTCAACAAAATCATACCAATCACCAAATTTATCTAAATCTTCTGCACCTCTAAACCTCTCAAGAAAATCCAATAAATCTTCATCGTCAGCCAGAGCACCACTCAAATCTTCGTCATCTAATTTCAGCGTTGACAAAGAAGATGCAATATCATTGGGCTTCATATTTCTAGCCGTATGTCCCCTCTTCAAAACACCCAATGCATTACCCTGGTCATCTCTCTGATCCGCATACTCAAGATAGAACTGATCCGAATACTTGAGTGAGCTTCCTTCAACCAGATCGTCAAATACCCGAGCTAAGAGAGTCTGGGTTTCACTGGATTGCTTCATCGTCAGAAGCATTGCAGCACGTTGCCCTGCATCACCCTGCTTCCATTGATTGTCGAGAAACTCGATCTCCTGGTTCGTCAGAAGCTTGATCGGCCCTCCATATTCCATCTGACGGCCTTCAAGGTACTCGATCCGCTCACGGCTGAACATATCGGCAGGAGTCATCTCACGACCCTGCTTCTTAAGCATCTCAGCATATTCCAGAGATGGATAATGAGCCGGATCAACGGAACGCTTAGTGATTATCTTTCCAATCTCAGAAACCACCTTCCCGTGAACCCCTTCCATGAATCTCCGGTCCTCTTTTTTACCGGCCACATCAGCACCTCTGCCTTCCGTCATCCAAGTCTGGGGATCCAAGTCCCGGAGAATCGACTGAAGCTGAATCAGGCTCTTGTTCTCTAAAGTTACGCCTTTGCCATAATCCTCATCCTTACTCGTTCCATTTGTGGCATTGGCATAGTCCTGAGCATAAAAGAGCTTTATCTTCATCTCCTCGGATTCCCATTCCTCGAAAAGCTTGCCTGGACCAACATCACCCGAGATAACCTGATCCATCCATGCCTTAGCCTGATCATATGCACTGCCCGTAAATCCATATTGCTCCATCACTCTCGGATCTCCGGTCAGAACTGCTGTCAGATGACTGTCAAAACGGCTCATCAGTTCAGTCTTGCTGCCTTGAGTAAAACGATCTGCTGATTCCTTCGCCCGGATATGAAGCACCTCACGCTCTTTAGGATTCAAAGAAGGATAAAGCGCATCAGGATCACCCTCCTTCACCTCCCTGAGATCAACCTCTGCCTGGATCGGATCGTTTTCAATAGAACGCAACGCATCAGCATGATCAATATCGTGGGCATATTTCTGAATCAAATTGATTGCCTCAACACGACTCCAAAGACCAGTATCTCCAACATGAGGCTCCAGCATCGCGGCAATATGAGACATCCTCCAATCAGCTTCCTGATAATTTGTCAGGAGATTCATTTGATCACGGAAATTCCGTGCAGGAGAACTGAACTGTCCAAGATCCCGACCAGTGGCAATGTCATTCATCTGTTGTTGAATAACAGCCTTCAGCTTTCCATCCTGCCTCGTTGAAACACGATCGCGAAGCCCCTCAAGCTGTGCTTCCTTTGTTAAATTTAAATCATGAGACTTGTTGAAAAAACGGTATCGTGATTCCTCATTCGTGAACTCGCCATTGATCTTTCCTTCAAGCTTCTGAAGCTCGTTGTAAACCTCGATCATGGTTTCATTCAAGGGACGATTCTTCTCTTCTGCATCCTTGATGATTTGACGCATTCCCTTGATTGCCGGTTTATCACCTTCCTGTTTCCTCCCGTGAACATAAGCCAGAGAGGCTTCTTTAGCCTCAAGTTCTATAGCATCATCAGTTTGCTGTTCGGCAACACGGAAAGCATCCTTAATAACAATCACCCGAAGTTCTTCACGAATTGCGGATGCCAGTTCCTTATCGAATATGAAAGGAAAATCACCGGCACGATCAAAGACGATCTGGTCAACCACACCCTCAAGAGCTGTTTCAAACGCCCTCCAGTCCTTGCGGCTTCCCTTCTGTTCCAGGTAAAGTTTTACATACTGGTCCTTGTAGTCCGTTGCCGACTGGTCAACCTGATTGAGAATGAACTTTTCACGCTCCTGCTTCTCAAGAAGCTCGTTCTGCTTTCGTTCCGCTTTCTTGATCCTGGCATATTCACCGGCCCAGCTAAGAGAATCACTAGTTGCAATAGCATTCAGATGGTTTCTTAGCTTCTTATTGAAAGCTTTTTTAGCTTCCTTTTCATTCGAGGAATCCCTCTTATCAATGAATTTCTTATGTACATTGAATATCCCCTCAACCTGATTTCTAACAAGTTCCTCAGCTTCTTCATCCGTAATAACTTCACCGATAAAATCAGAATTAATCTTAATGACACTAGCATTCAGCTTGTTCTGAGCCTCACTAATCGTTTCGGTATCATTTAAATTCGCGATTCTCTTTGCTTCTGCCTCTTCCTTGTCCCTGGCAGCAATTGCTTCGCGAGCTGCTTCAACACGGAGTTGACCGTTTTCAGTCAAATACTTCGTTTCCAAACTAGGCATCACCTCATCTATCCATCTCTGACGAGGCAGTTCATTCAGATCTTTTCCAGTATCCTTATCTTCCTTCCGAGGATAAATCTTCCAGGCTTCACTATTTACGTCTGTTAGAATATTCCCCCGGATTTCATCCCTGTCATATTCGTAATTCTGGTTCTTCTCATAAGTCTCAAGAACCCGCATCTCAACCAGATCCTGAACAAGATTGTTATGCACCCTTTTATAAGCATTAGTCTCCTTCCCTCTAAACTTTTCTAGCCGGTTATTGATCGCCATGAAGTTCCAAGTACCCTCTTTGGTGATAAGCTTTTTCTTCAAGATAGCCTTTAAACCAACTTTTGCTTGTTTAAGAGACTCATCATCTGGATAACTGGCACCCGAGTAACCATTCAATACAGAGACAACCTCATCAACGATTCCATCAATTGCCGTTTCAATTCGTTCAATTTTTTCAGGAGGTAAAACCTCAGGCTTCTGCTCAACCATATCCATCTCGGAATAAAGAAGCTTACGGTCAAATCTGTTTAAAGCACTATCTTGAGCAGCCGTCCTTTTCCGGGCAAGCTGACGCTCCTCCTGATTTAAATAAGTCCGAAACATGCCACGCCTGGATGATCTGGCACTGGTCTCCATACGGGCACCCAGCCTTGTAATGAAAGCCTCACTAAGACCTTGAGACCTTGCATTATCTTCCGCTTCTTCACGGAAACTCCTTAGAGTTAAACCATACCTGTCCTTGGCATCAACATCCGGACGGGCACCACCGCTTCGGCTGGTTACCAGGGCCCGAGCAGCTGTCTCAAAAGCCGCAGGATCATTGGCATGAATTTTTTCCAGGGTAAAAAGCTGCTCATCAAGTCTGGAAAGCTCCCTGTCCTCAAGAGCATTCTCAGCAATCTTCTTCTTCCGCTCCCCTTCACGGTGATCAACCATGATCGCCTGAGCAATGCTCGATCCCAGATTCATCATCTGATTTCCAGCTTCCATCCGGCTCTGGTAATACTGGGAACCAGCCTGAATTACACCATCAAGACTGGGAGGTGGAGTGATCCCGCTAGTGCGGAAATCAGCAACCTGAGTACCTGGAAGGAACTGAGACTGCTGAAACGGTAATTTCGCCATTAATTTCTCCTGCGCCTATCCCCAGACGGCATCTTCTTTCAACATTGATTGAGTCCTAATGATATTCGACATGCCACTCGTAAAATTCGACATTGCCATTGCTGGTCTTGATCTAGCCATAAAATCAGCCTGTTGAGACCAGTTTCCAGCTGAAACCAGATAATTGTCGCGGTTGATCTTTGCCGATTTGGACATGAAGTAAGCCTGTGTATTCGCACCATAACGGGTCTCTGCAGCCATTCGTTTGGTTTCCGCTGCCTGGAGCCTCTGAGCAAGTCCATTTGCCCTGGCCTGGTATAGAATCGCCCTACGGGCCGATCCCTGACCAATAACCACTCCGGAAGAACCAACCCTGGCAGTATACTCACCAATCTGACGCTTACCGGCATCCTCCATGTATCTCAACTTCCACTGACCCTGATTCTCGATTGCACGGGCCGATCTCTCACCAGTCTGCATAACTCCCTGAGCTTGCTGGTTCTGCATTGAATACATCTGACCTGCAAACTTCTTCAGAGCAGCAGACTGATTACGCATCTGCTCTTCCTGAAACTTAGACTGCTGCTGCTGAGAATAATGCTGTCTCACCATGCCAAGCCCCTGCAGGGCAAGGAGAACCCAAGGTACTGCTGCTGGTACTCCCATAATTACTCGTTCGTTTCGTAGTCGATCGCAATCATTGTGATTGTCGATGGATAAGGCTGATCCTGCCTGAGATAAATCTTGCCCTCGGTATCGAAGATGCCAGGCATTGCCAGATTCCGGTCTCCAGTGAAAAGGGATAACGATGAACCAATGGCATCTCCGGCCCTTCTGAAGATCTCTGCAGTCAGATCATCGGATTCCAAACCATACTTGAGTCCAAGGGTGTCGAGGATCTTTACAACGATCCTGTGAATCCGCTTCTTGTTTCCAATCGAGGTCATGGTCTCGACATTGCCGACCGCCAGGGGAAGAGTCTGGATGCTGCTGTTGTACGCAAGTCCGATCCTTGCCGTGGTCAATGAAAACTGGGGAGTGATCGATCCTGCAACAATCGTCTTGTCAGGCTGCACGGCATCGTCACCCAGAATGCTCACAGTCTCTCCATCGATGTAGTCAAGCCCTGATACCGTGGAAACCGGAGAACTGCCGGAAAGAGAGGATCCGCAGTCTACATAGTGGGCAACCGACTGAGCCATCGAGTTGTCATAGAAGACCTCCATGAACTCCACAAACCGCTGGGTCTGATCAACCTTATATATTGTGTGTGTGCCGGATCCCTGAGTGATTTCTATTTTAGAACCGCCAGAAGCAGCAGCTAATTCAAAATCATTCGTATCAGTGGCACGAACATAATATGTGGTCCCAGAAGTCAGATTTGTTGGCATGGTCCCATCAGTAGTTATCTTAACTGCCGTACCATTTGCCATGTCATGACTGTTAATTGTGATTTTGTCAGTCCCATCCGTTATTGCTGTGTATGGGAATTGAGTAAAGTATTCATCAACATCACGCTTGACCGTCATCCAAAGCTGGTCGAAGGATCCCCGATCCGTGGTCTCCCTTGGGATCACACACACCTTTTCAACCTTGGAATGGTTCCCGTAGGTTGCATCCGTCTGAGATCCTCCGATCGAGTGGATCGCCCAGGAGGTCATGTTGAGGTCAAGAATGTAGGTGCAGCTGATGAGCTTGCCGTCTGTTCTTGTTCCCCAGAGCACCGAAGCAGGCTGATCCTGGAAGAACATCTCCTTGATTCCGGACTGGGTGATGTCCTCGGCCCGGAGAGTTATGTCCTTTGCCTCGTATTGCTCCTGTTCCCGGTCGAAAACAAGCTCCCTGATCTTCCTTCCGTTCTTCTGAACGTAGACCATGTTGTTTCCAATTGCAGCTGGCAAAGCACTGGTGTGAGCTGCCCAGTTCGAGATCTTCTCAACACTGAATGAAAATGGTGTGACCGTCGTGTCATCACGGTTGCCGAACATCTGGAAAACTCCACCACTGGTTCCAATCGTCAGTCTTCGTCCTTCCTGGAGCCACTCGATCTTGTCCACAGTATCTGAAGAAATCATGAGAGAGATCGCATTGTCCGAGTAGATCTGCTCTCCCATGATGCTTGCACCGGATGTGTTGAACTTGCCGGTCTGGACACCAAGCGGCTCCGAGGAAGCAAAGTTGTCGAAGTCTCCTGATTTGGAGAAATGCACGGTCTGAGGCTCATCGAGAGTTCCTGCGAAAACAAGACGCTGCTGGAAGATCTGAACGCATCTCGGAAAACCTGAAGACTCGGAGAAGGATCCAAGTGCCCACTCAGTCGAGGAGCCGTCATAGGCCAGGTGCTCGTTGACCGTGCAGACAACTACGGTCGTGCTTGTCACCGAATCCACTGTTGCATAGCCCCACATGATCTGAGGTGCTATCTCACTGTTGATCCTGATGATCCTGCCTACATCGGAATTTCCGCTGCTTGCAGAGAAACCAACATCATCGTTGATCCCGGTCGTGGAACTGAAAGTCAGAGTCACCTTCGAGTTCTTTGGAATGAACTTCTTGAAGAACTTGATGTCCTTTGAAACAGAACCGATCCACTCAACCGGATCTCCAGTCTTGTCAGTGGAAAGCTTAAAAGTGTTCGTTGTTGCAGCAACCACATAATAAAGAGTCCCTGCAGTCAGGCTCTGGATCCCGCTAAAGGAAATTGTGTGTGTGGGTGGCCCAGTAGATGTTACACCAGTAATATCAACAGGTTCACCTCCTTTCGTAAGAGAAAGCTTGATCGTATTGGCTGCCTTATCAACCACATAATAAGTTGCCGAAGTTGACAATCCTGTCGGCAGAGTATTAGTCGTTGTCAACTTAACAACATTTCCGTTCTCAAGCTCATGTCCATTGATCGTGATAGTGTCGGCACTTGCATCAACATCCCCATTCACAAAAGTTGCAGTCTGTTCACCCTCACCTCCGCGATAGAAGATCTGCTGCCCATTGACGAGAGGATGAGCGACCATAGTGAAGGAATGATCGGTATAGTCTGCATTTGCTCCGGAGATCTCTCCAATCAGCTCGAACCCATAGTCCTTATAGAAGATCTTACGGGTTCCAGTCCCTACATCCGTTATAGTTAAAGCTGTCCCTCCATAAGTGGTTGCCATCTTGAAATCATCAAGAGTTGCATTAACAACAAAATATTCAGATTCAGTTCCGAATGTGTCAGAACCACTTCCATAAGCAGGAAGATCACTGCCAGTAAATTTAACTGTCTGACCATCAACCAGACCATGATTGACTACCGAGATTCTGTTTGTAGAAACATTTACATCTGCATCCACTAAAGTCTTGATTTCTGCATCAACCGAGTTCCTCGAAACCGTCACCGTTGTGGTCTCGGTGTTCACAGGCTTGTAAGGCCCATCCTTGAGTGTGAGTGTGGATAAAACCCAGTTGGTATCTGCCGTTCTCTTCAGCTCCCTTGGTGCAAAATCAGGATGGGAGATGAAAAGCACATCCGCAGACTGAGTGAAAAAGAGATCATCCAGGTCCGAAGTCGTATAGGTAGTCAGTTCCTGATAAGGCTCGACAAACGTCCTTGTGCCCGATCCTGCAGAAGTGAGATTCAGTGCAGTTCCAAGAACATTGTCTGCAAGAGATAAACGGATGGCTGCACCAGAGACGTAATGAATAAAGTACCTCTGGCCGGTGATCAGACCTCCGGGAGCTGCTGCTCCTGCTCCAAGAGTCAGGTAGACATCGTCACCAACTGAAAGTCCATGACCAGTGCCTGAAAGAGTGATTGTCTGAGTTGAAGTGTTGACCGAAGAGATGTCACCGTTTGCAGGAAGTGCAGCGGTCAGGATGTTGTCAGTCCGGTAGAAGCGGACATAGAGATTCCCGAACTCCAGCACATAGCTTTCACCCTGGCCGAAGTTGAACGGAACCAGACGGACATCTGCATTGTCCTTCGTCTTTGAAACGAAGAAAGTCCCAGGTCTGCGGGTTACCGATCCTTGAGGAAGAGGGATGTAGTTCTCACAAACCTTGAGAGAACTCTTGTAGGAAGGCAGATCGACATATCCCTGCATCCTCGGAGATATCTGTCCATCTGCAAAAGAGGTCTGGACTGCCTGAATCCGAGGCATTACCTCCTCGCTTCAATGAAAATATCTGCATAGATCGTGTTTACATAGGCTTTCTCAGCACTGTCCACGCTTCTGGCTTCAGACAGCGTCTGATTGTACCTTGCAAACATATTGTCCCTCAGTTCCGGACGGCCTGTGAGAGCCTCCGCAATCTCGGATGCCAGTCTGAGGCCGATTGCCTGAATCAACAGGGAATCAAACTCGTTGGGATCCTCGATCCTCTTGACGTACTTGATCCAGGCTTGCTCTGCATCGGTAACGATAAACCCGTTCTCGACGTGGTGCTCCTTGTCCCAGTCATAGAGATCAATGAGCCTCAAACAGTCGCTGGGAAGCGCATACCGATACGAGAACTCCCAAACCGGATTGGTCGATGACCTTGCAAGCTTGACCCTGGTAACTGCACACGACCAGGGGTGAGCACGGAGCACGGAATCACGCACATCGTTGAAACGAAGATTGCAAAGCCGTGCCCGTTCGTTGTTGTCGCTCAAACTGGAGATCTTCTGATCCCCAAGGTTGGTGAGACCGATGTTGCAGATCTCTACGACACTGGTCATTAATCTACAGTGTAGAAAATTTCCAGAGAGATGCTTCCAACAGCATCCGTTACGGCATCCTGAAGTTTAACCTTGACATCCAGAAGACCGCCTGGATCAGATGACTCAGATGCCACATAGTCCCAGAGGGCCGTCTGACCTGATGCAAAATCCTCAAGAAGAGAATTAGAACTTGCAGTTGCTACCGAGACACCGTCAAGAAGACCATTCGGATCATCTGCATTCGCAAGGTTGCCGTCTACTGCATAGACACCAACATCCGCAGTGGCACCAGAGGCACCGATGTTGTCCCAATAAAGAGTGGAACTCGGCAGAATGACTGCATTCGATGGCAGTCTTGCCAGGTGATATGTCGAATTGATGCTATCGTCATTGTTGGTTTCAACAGAGTCGAATGTGCAACGGACCCGACCATAATGATAACGGGAGTCCACAAAGGTCTGCTTTGTTGCCACCAGATCGGTGGTCTTTGTTCCTACTAAATTTACTTCGGCCATAACTTACTCCATTCAGCTGGCGTTGATAAAAAGGCAGCCACTCACCAAGAGCAGCTGCCAGGGGTTACTGGTTACGCTGGGTGACAAGCAATCGAACAGACTTTCTCTTCCTGCAGACGGACGGATCCGACTGTCATCGAGAAATAAACATAGGTGCTGAAACGCTTGTCGGCACGTTCTGTGATCCGGGCACGAATATCATCCCACACACAGAATCCCATCCCTTCGCGATGCCACATCATGACGAGCTGGTCATCAGCAGAATCGGTGTTGAGAAGTTCTGTACGGATGAAACGCATTCCCATGAACTCAGAGATCTCACCGGATGCCAACTGGCGAACCTGACCCATATCGGCACCCATCGCAGTTCCAGGGGCTCCACTGGTGATCGTGATCGTTCCACCATGCTTGTGACCAAATGAGATGTCACTCAAGAGGTGAGCAAGCTGTAGTGAATTCACTGCAACGAAAATGTTCGGATTGCCTTCCAGATCATAATCGTCACCCTCACCTGCATTGATCTTCTGACGGGCTTCCAAAAGCTTGGAAATGGTCAGACCGCAGTCACCTGTAGAGTTGCCGTAAGTTGCTGAACCAATTGCAACGGTGTTCGACAAAGAGGCAGATCCAGATCCGTCTGCACCCGTGGAAGCTGTTCCACTGAGAGCATCGAGGATCTCGTTATCGATCGCTCTTCCCATTGCACTAGCTGCGTTTTGAGCATAAACCGATGTGGGATCGATCAGCATTCTGACGCGATCGACATCATCGATCATATCGCCCCAGTCATAGGAGACCGGAGTTACTCTGCGCCTTGAATGCGGGGTATCGATCTGCGGGGAATCCGCATGTCGGGAGGTCACCTTCTGGGCGGTTACCGAACCGATCCGCTCCATGTAGACCTCTTCTCCCCTCTTGCCGGTTTCAACCATAGTGGCATTCCGCAAACGGGATGCCCTCTGCTGAACCAGAGAGAGGATGTTGTCTGAATACTGCTTCGTAAAAGCAGTCGTGATATTAACGGACATAAATACTCCAATGAGTTTGGGTTGGTTTCCTGCCAAATCATTGGAGTTGTCCGTATAAACGGGCTCCGGGCCCTTTTAGCTCTAGGGTTCTCGAAGAATTGTCCGAGGCCGTAAAGTGCGGGCAGGCTTAATTTACCTGGGACTATCCCAGTTTGGGACTAGCCCAGATACTGATACAGTTGCGTCATTTCCTTTACTGCCTCCGCATGCTTTGGATGGTTTGCACTGCGGTAAGCGATCATAAAATCCTGATCGGAGTTTAGTTCCTTGATCTTGGACTCTGCGGTTGCGGGAGACATCCCGCCGATTCGTCCATCGTCACCGGACATCAGCCGGTGATCCTCACTGAGGAACCTTCCAATCCTTGAAAACATCTTCGTCAGACCAGGATGATTGCCGAACCCTGATTCCTCCATCAGCTTGACAGTATCCTTGTCTGCAAACTGAAGGAATGCCCTGCGGGCTAGTTCAGAGTTCTTCTGATAATCATCACCCCATTCATTCGATAGATCCTTGGTATACTTCAGCTGTTCTTCCTCATAGGACTTTGCAGCCTTCTCGTTCTCCGAGTTGGCAAGTTCCCCCATGTAGTTGAACATCTTCCCGGCCTGATCCTGAGATAAGCCGGTTGTGTGCATGAACTGCCTGAAATGATCCGGGGCTTCTCCTCCTAGCTGATAATCCTCCGGCTTCTCAGGGCGGCCCAGCCGCTCATAAACTTCCGTCAGATCACCGCCATTCGGGACTCGAATCAGCTCCTCTCCAGGAGCACCCAGCTTCTTCACGGCATGGACGTAGCTCTTGGCTAGATCATTCCAGTCCTTGAAGTTTCTGAGGGACGGTTCATTCCTTAATTCCACTGGTAGCGCATCCGGATTGAAAGATCCAACACTTTCTTGTCCGGTTCCGGGTATCGGGGTTTCACCCCCTCCCAGAATAGAGCCTAACGGTGGTGGAGCCTCCGGTAATGCCGGAGCCTCAGTAGTCTCAGTAGTATTAGTAGTCATCTCCGAGGTCGCGGTCTCGATCATGCGATTGTCTCTCTAGTTGTTCCAGTTCTGCAACACTCACACTCAAAAACGACATCAGATCCGTTACTACAGAACGCCTGCCGTCATTGTAGTGTGTGTGGTAAGGATCTCCGGGCACCATTGCACTGGAGAAGACGAAATGCCTTCCGCAGAGATCCGCGAGAACACGCTTCCCGGCATCCGTGCCGAACGTGAGCTCATAGTCAGCCTTAAGCTGTTTCTTCCGCCTTAGCAAGGTTCAGTGATGCCTGTGAGCGGTTCCGGTCTGCCATCGATACCAGATTATCCGCCTGTGCTACTGCCATCTGTTCCTGCATCTGCGTGTTCATCGCCATCTGCTGGGCTTCCGCTTCCATCTCTGCTGCAAACTCCTCCTCAGTCTTGAATACAGACGGAGGCACCCTGAGTATCTCTGCTGCTATGGTTGCAACCCGAGCAGGATCAATCCTGCGGAGTACCGATGGATCAATCTGGGCCATTGGCGTCAAAAACTGAATGAGGGCACTGACCGAAGTCATCTCGCCTGCCCTCTGGGCAATTCCTACAGGATTCGTGTACTCCACCTGGAAATCCGCTTCAATCAGCATCTCTGGAGGTGGTGGAAGCATCTGGTTCTTTACCATAATCGTCAAAGTCCGATCCACCAATGGTCCGAGAAACTCAACCTCCTGGCGAGATACAATCGGGCCGAGTACAGAGAGACGGTCACGCTGCCTCTGCATGATCTCGGTCGCAGAAAAACGGAGTACGTCACCATCAGGTGCAGTTGGTCCGGGAAGCTCAAGAAGGTCAAGGTAGAACGAACGGTTTATTGCGTCCCTGACCTGGCCCATCTTCGCTTCGTTCAAGTCCGGCCTTCCTCGAGTCTCCAGAGGCATGATCCGATCATTGGGGCCCAAACCAGCCCTGAAATAGTTCAGCCCGCCTGGTGTCGTTCTAATGGGAGAGAGGAATCCATCATCAGGCACCAAAAGTGGCGGGTCCACCATCTTCGCAAGGGATTTGAGCCCCAGTTCCTCCATCTTGTTCAGCATCCTCACATCTGCAAGAGCCTCGATTCCAGGACCGCGGCCATAAATCTCCTGAGCCTGACGCTCCCATCTGCTGCACACATATGGAAACTGATCGTAGCCTGAAACAGAAAGAATTCTCTTCTGGTCATGAAGCATGTAGACACTCATCCAAGGCATGTTCATCGACCCTGCCTCACCAAAGTTCCGGTCCTTCCGAGGCTTCACAACATGCAGACAGGAAAACTTCTTGTAGGGATTTCCCTCCATGTACGACTTGCTGACCGATTCAGGCAATACCTCGATTCCAAACTGCTCCACCAGGGCCTTTGCAGTGTGCTCGAACTTCCGGTAAACCGTATCCACACGGCCCAGATGATCCATCTGCAGAAAACACTCGCCTAGATGAAAGGTCCGGAACATCGGACCCTGACCAGGCTCATCATAAACCATCATCACACCCGTCCCGAATGCACCCAGATCCAGATAGAACTCATGGGATGCAGGATGAAAATTCGAGATAGGACGGTTGAATACCTCGATCACAAGACGCTGAGACTCCTCCAGCCAAAGCTGAACATCACGGTCCTGCATCAAAGGTCTTGGAACCGTCAGCTGAAACCAGCTCGTCTGAGCATTTGTGAGTGTGTTGTGGAGACCTGATGCAAACCTCGTTAAAGCACGAACTGCAGTGCCCTCGAAGATCTTGTTCCTGCGCTTCTCGCCAGGAGCATAACTCGCATTGAAATCGGCCCTCCGGGGAATCATGTGCTCTGCAATATCCTGCCAGTACGACTCCCAGTTGTGACGCTCCGTCTCAAGCTCCTGAAATTCCTGGGAAAGCTGCTTAGACAGCTCCTGCTCCTCTGGAGAAGGAGACGTATTCTCGGGTGTGAATTCAGCCACTATGACCTCATGCGTAACCAGTTAAAGAACGTCCAGTACCCTCACCAAAACCACCCTTGGTCAGCTGAGTCTCTGCCCTGCCGTAACGGCCTGCAAGCATCCTTCTGATTCTTGCCAGACGATCACGCTCCGACATCTCTCCGGGCTTTGCAGCACCCGACATTAAAGCTGCCGCCTCCTCAGAGGTGTCAGGTGCCTCTCCCGGTCCAGATGTCACTGTTCCACCACCACTACCACCATCATCCGTAGTTGTCGTGGTCGTTGTGTTATCACTCCAAACATCTTCCTCATTACCAATCATCTGCCTCTTCCAATGCTCTCCATACTTCTGAATATTTCCACCGAAAAGAAACTTGTTAAGCTCATCACCAGTTTGGGATAAGCCCTTCAAAGCAAGCCCAATCCCGCTCCTTTGATCCATGCCAACCAAAGTATCCATTGAACCCTTAAAAGCACTCATTGCCGTTCCAAGCGTTCCACCGCCAGGCTTCAACCAGTCCTGTTCAAGATTGAGCGTCCCAATATCCGTGTTCAGGTTTCCCAACGAACCTCCCTCTATGCTCATCCAGTCCGGCATGGACGGAGCATTCAGATTCGGATGCAACGATGGTATGTTCGGAGTACCCGTCAAAGCAGGGTTCAGCCCCGGCAAACTCGGCTTGAACTGTGTTATGTTGTAGTTCAGATTCGGAGTAGGTGCTACTCCTGCCGTGATATTCTGAAGATTCTCAGATCCAGTGAAGGTCTTGCCTATAACTCCTGCAGTTTTTTGAAAAGCCCTAACCATTTTGCTGAACTCGCTCATAAATCCCTCTAGTAAAGATACGGTGAACGGCTCGTCAGCCGTGTTCTGCGGATCGCGCTTTCACGGGTTCCGCGCTTCCTTCCCTCCTGTGCAAGAGCAAGCTGATCTCCCATCCCAGGCAAAGACAGCCCAAGCTGCTCAAGTGTACCTCCATACGCCTTCACACGGGCAGTGGACTCAGTGATCGCTTTCTCGTATTTCGTCATCTGAGGCTGATACGTCTCTTTGATGTCCTTGTCATACCTCGCAACATCAGCTGAAAGCTGTGCAAGATTAGTCCGGTATGTACTGAATGCCTCTGCATCATATGCAGACTTGACTGCCTGGGCCTTGCCCTCAACATCATAGGCCGTTCCCAGATCCGTGATTGCCTTCGATCTTCCTTCAATGTCATAGAGGCTGACAAGATCCTCCCGCTCACCGGGAATCGCTTCTCCACGGGCCTTCAAACGACTCATCTCAGTTGTATAATCCTCATAGTCCAATTCATCAGGATCGCCTTCCGGATAAGCCCATTTCATTAAAGCTGAAAATGAAACATCGGTCCTCCCTTGACCCTCCGGAGAACGCGGGTTCCAATCAAATTCCTGTGAATAATCAGGGCCTTCAATCAGCTCCTTCTGGAGCGTCAGCATCGATTCCAGATCGGAAATCCCCTTCCGGCCCGGTGCAAGAGCTTCCTTCGCCTTGGTGATTGCCGACTCAAACTCAGTCCAGGGAGGTACATAACCCTCTTCAAACTGCTTCACATAGGGAGAAAGAATGGTCGAAAGCTCATCGACTCCATAAGTCTCATCACCCCAAGGTGACCAAGTCCCTGCCTTCCAGCCACTGAGCTGAGTCTCTGCTTCCGAAATTGCTGCCTCGGATGGAGCTATGTCCTCCTTCAGCTTATCTATCCATGAAGAAGCCGTGTACTCCGTATCATCCCCTTCCACAGTGAAGGTATCGCTCGGATCATAAGATCCGAACTTCTCAAGAAACGGAGCCATCCTCTTGCCAAGATCACTGCCTGCAAAGTTCTTCTGAAGCGTCTCCATCTGAGAAGGAAGATTCTCGTACTCACTCGTAAGCCTGCCGTACTCACCTCCCAGCTCAAACTCTGCTCCACCAGAGACTGCATCCCAGTCCTGCTCGCCGTAGACCGACTCCACTGCAGACTTGTATGCCTGCTGGGCTACAGGAAGATCCTTCGCATAACCCTCCCTGGCCGTCCGGTATGCTCCCTTCGCTGTCTCCCATGCCCTGTATGCCTCAGATCCCTCCATCTCAGCCTTGGTCGCTCCATAGCTCTCTGCCGCTGCCTTGCGCTTGCCTGCAACCGACTCCGGTCCCTCACCAAAGATCGATTCCTGGAATGCCCCGTACTCACCAGAGATCTTCTTCAAATATGCCTGCTCCTCCCAAAGACGGGAACCCGTATGACGATGCTTTGCCATCACATTGTAATACCTTGTCAAAACACTCATGAAACTGCCTCCATTACAGGCTCAAGATGCTGCTCAAAAGGCTTCCAGTTATGAGAACCCTCTGCATAGCGGGGACGAGGCTCATGACTGAGAACCCTTGCATAACGAAGAGACTGAACTGCATAGCGGGTTGCACTCATCAAATCATCATGCTTCTTGATGATCTTCCCATCCATCCGATGATAAAGACGCATCTCCTCAAACCAGTCATTCAAATGTCCGAAGACCTTGAAACGCGAGGACTGCATCCTCTGGAGAATTTCCATGATCCCCGGCTCCACTGATAACCCACCTGAAGGATTCTGGAAATGCTCCCCAAGCATCTCAACTCCAAGCCTTCTGTACTGAGCTGCCAACGGTGTCCCAGAACCCTTGTCATGTACATGACCATCATGCGGCCAGGATACAGGAATCCATGAACCGCGATCCTTAATTGCCTGGGCATGAATGACAGGAGTCGCGCCTGCAACCCGATAACAGTCATAGAGATAACAGACATCCGAGTCCCGATCATGCGCCAGCCAGACAACAGCAGTAGGATGGTCAAAGCCAAAATCAATTGCGGCAATGCGAGCCCAATGCGGAGGTATTGCAAAAGATGGAACCGAAATCTCATCCTCCTGCACCGGGAAGACAAGACCACTTCCGAGTACCGGGATTCCCTTCGAGCGCATCTCCCTCTCATGGTGAGGAAGCGCAGCCAAAATCTCATTCCTGATCTCCTTCGATAAATGAGGTGCATCATCCCAGGTCGCATGGTAAAGAGCCTGGGCAGGCTTTAAATGATTCATGAACTGAGCACACACATCAGTGAGACCCTGCTCCGGAGTGAACGTCATGTAAACCAAACCGCCCGTCTTCAAAGATGCCCTGAGTGCCTGAGAATAAATATCCTGCGGAGGCTCCTCATCCAGCCAGCACACATGAAGCGCAGTTCCCATCCATGCCTGCTTGCCCTGCTCATAAGACTTCAGCTGCAGCTTCGAGTTCCTTCCGGATATGTGCTTGACCACTACCTGGGAAATCGCATTCGGAACACCAGGAGAACGCTCCGTCTTTACAATCAGATGCTTCGGAATGGCTCCCTTGCCGAACTCCTCCGGATCACCAGGCTCCCCCAACAGCTCAAACTGAACAATGTCCCTCGTGTTATTCGTCGTGTTCCCTGCAGCCCACGCCTTGATCGGCTTCTCAAAACGCTTGCCCTCCCACCAGTCCGGATAGATCCCAGTCAGATGATAGGCAAGCTCCATTGCACCACAGTAAGTCTTCCCCGTCTTGTTCCCTGCCATCAACATCCGCTGACGAGCTGAATTGCCAGCCTCATCACGGCCTGCATGGAACTTCCTCTGATAATCATACGGAGAATACGCCTGGAGCTTGTTCGTCTCCAAGATCTCTACATGCTCAGAAAGAAGATCAACTACCTGATCGCCTACGTTGATGTCACCAAGTACTGCTTCCATCACTCACACACACTCAATCAGACTTCTTGGGACGGCCTGCCTTCTTCTTTACCTTCTCCTTCACCTTCTCCTTCACCTTGTCCAGCTGCTTGTTGTTCTTCCAGTTCCAACTAGGCATCACTTCCTCCTTGGTGGTTTCTTCGGTTTCTTCTTCCCATACATGCGCTCCTCCTTTCTCGGATCAGGGGGCATCATCAATTAACAAGCTTTCGTTTACCCAGTAAAACCTCCGCTGTCTCCTTGCCAACTATCGATACCAACTCGGCCTCCACCTCCTCCGGACTGCGAGGTGCCTTGATGTGCTGTATCTTCTCAACAGGCTTGAATCCAGCCATGTCCAAAATGTGGATGTTCGCCTTCAATCGTACCGCCTCCGATTCCGCAGTCTTTGCCAGCTTCAAAAGATTATCAAATGCCAAAGACGAAGACTTGCCCAAGTTCGCCTTGACCTGCTCCTCTACCTCGCTCTTCAAACGAGCAGCCTTTACACGCTCCGAAGGAGTTAGTAGCTGGCTCCGCTCCTGCGGAGTCAACAACGATGCCCTCTGGATGAACTCCACCGTGTCATCTCCAATCACCTTCCCCAGAGAGTTCCGATGCTCTATCGGATTCACTCGGATCTTCGGAACACGAACACGCTTCTTGGGAGAAGACTTGGGAGTGGCTTTCGTAGTGGTTTTGGTAGTGGTTTTGGCGGTGCTTGTGGATGGCATAGAGGTTCGGTCGTTTTTTGCTCCCGAGTGTGGGGGGTGATACACCTCCAACCGCGCGCGAGGCAAATTTGTACCCCAGGGGGTCGAAATCAGGCCCCAGCAGTTCGCGTAAACATTTCTTTTATGCACTGTTAGCCGATCATATATGCGTGGTCAACAGGAAAAATCGCACGCAAAGACCACAATGTCAGAGAGGCCAGTGATTTCAATGGATGCAGGGGGTTAAGGATCCCCACGCGAGGGCCAAGGCCGGTTCGATCGGCCTGAATCCCGGGCGAAAACCACCACTCACATGTACCGAGTAAACATTACCTTGACAACGCCCGGATACATTGCTAGCTTGATCACAGTCAATCAATTTCCAGGCCCTGCAATGCCTGGACTTACAGCACCCAAACCAAACGAGGACATATGACCCTAATTGCAAACTACCCAAGCAAGAAAGAACTCAAAGCATCGGTCGGCAAACCTTTGAGGCATATTGAAACAAGTATGTTTGGCCCTGAATATAGGGACGATGGAATGCTAACGGTTGCCAACCGCCCGCACATTACCGGCCAGGGGCGGGAGTTTTTCGCTCAAGTCTGGATGCGTGAAGGTTTAATCGACAAGGTTAAGTAGATCCAGACCAGGGGCCTTGATCGCTCGAGGCCCCGAGCCTGGGTTTACAGCACCCCCAACCAAACGAGGACACTATGAAAAGAATGAAATACCGGAGCAAGCATCACTTGATTAACAGGATTGCCAGCTTGCAAGCTAACAGGGGCTGGAGCTGGGAAATGATAAAATCTGACATCCCTAGACAGTGGACATTGTCGTCTACTGAGCTGTCAGAAATGATTGAAACCCTTAAAACATCAAGTAATGGTGATTTGCCGGATATGTTGATACCTGATTGATCCAGACCAGGGGCCATTCTTTCGAGTGGCTCCGAGCCTGGACCATACCGGCCAGGGGCAGCTGCTGCAACAGCTGAGATTTAAACACCCGATCAAGCGAGGTCTTATGAGTAAAAAAGCATTAGCAATTAGGGAAAAAGCTGAATCCATCGAACAATTGCGGGAGATATTCCCAAAGGGTTCTAGGGTTCACACCATTTGCCGGCATGTCAGCCAGTCCGGCATGTCTAGAGATATTTCTATTATCAAATGTTGGGAGGGAACCAGTCTTGCTCCTTCCTACCTTGTTTCCAAGGCCGTGGAAATGCATTTCAAGGTTAGCAACGGACACGCTGCAGTAAGGGTGCGCGGTGCTGGCATGGATATGGGTTTCCACCTTGTCTACAACCTTTCCCAGGTTCTGCATGGTGATGGTTATGCTTTAAAACACAGCTGGCTATAGGGGGAGCATGATTGACGAATACACAACCCCCAAGGAAGCTCAGACCCTCGCGGGGGGTCTCTCCGATCCCGGCAAAATGCCAGGAAAGGGCTGGAGCATATCAGCTCACCGTTGTGTGTGCGGATCAAGGTTGCGTGAGGTTCCTAATTCTGTTTGCTCAACCTGTTACGCAATGAAAGGGCGTTACCCTTTCGAGAACGTACAAAACGCACAGGAAAGACGGCTGCTGCGCTTCGATCGCCACGGCTCCACCTGGGTGGACCTCATGACCCTGGCACTCAGTAATGAGCGCTGGTTTCGCTGGTTAGACTCTGGTGACTTGCAAACGGACACGATGTTAGAGCGCATCATTGAAGTTTGCGAGCGCACCCCCGACACCAGACACTGGTTGCCAACTCGCGAATATCAAATAGTTCAGCGAGTCCTTCGCCGCCGATCCGTACCCGCTAACCTGCAAATCAGGCTATCAGCACACATGATCGATGGACCGGCCCCTTCCAAGTTAGCCAAGCGTTATGGTATCGGAACCAGCCAAGTATTAACGGATAACTGGGATTGTCCCGCGAATGAGCAGGGCAACTCTTGCCAGGATTGCAGACAGTGCTGGGATCCTGGAGTTTTGAATGTATCTTATCCACTTCACTAATCAGGAGAATCATATGGCATTTTCTCAGGCTATGGAGCCTTTTATCCAAAAATGCAGATGCTGCAACAAACCAGTTTTGAATTCAGACGGGTACCCCATTCACACCAAGTGCATAGTTAGACACTGGAGCAAGCACGCTCATGGTGTGAATGCCTCACGTTGTCACGAATTCAAGAGAACCAATTCTGCGTGGAAAATTCTTTCCACTGATTAACCCAACCACTAAGGGCCTGGAGACAGGCCCGGAAAGGAAACATGGCACATTTAACATACATTGAAGATGAGCGAGGGGACATTGTAGACCAGGAGGTATTTTGTTCAGATTATTGTGCAAAAGCTTCTGAATACTACCAGGGCTGGAACGGTTGCAATGAAATTTCAGTGACTGAACCTTGCTACGAGTGCGGCACTAGAGTTAACGGATTAGATGAATAGCACACACACACGAAAGGAGAACGATGGAACCGAGAGAAATTGACCTAACCCCAACCTGGGAAACTGCTGTTTTTATCTGCTGTGAGGTTTTGAAGGATCCAGAAGCCAGACAGGACGGGAAGGTTTCAGCCCAGGCGGAGCTTATGCGATTAGCGAGGGAGTTCGATAAGCTCCAAGGCAAGACAGTGACAAAGTGACATTTCAACACCCACACACGAAAGGGGACAGCATGAGTGATCCATTCATTGGACGAGTAAACGAGAGACTCAGGAGAATTGAGACCCGACTCTCGCAGATCGAAGATCAGTTAGCGGATGAACGATGGGAACTAGCAAGGAAAAAGGTATTTGAGCTGTACAAAGGGAAGGGAGACATAACCATTCAACCGAAAGGAACCCGATGAAAGAATGCGAAGAGTGCGGATGCAAATATACTCCTCCTGATCGAACTGGAGGCCATTACAAAATCCATGACTTTGCTTTCAGTGAATGTCCGAACTGCGAGAAATACTTTGAGGAGCAGGACGAGATGGATGCTTATGAATGGGTGACGGATGGGCCGGTCTGGGAGTAAGAACCAAGCCTGGATCGCACTGCAAACGTGACCCAGGCTCAGCCAACACCCGCACGAGGAAGTGGCGGGACTTACAACATAACACAGTGACAAAGGAGAACAAGATGATAACTGAAAAAGAGTTTGTACATAGAACGATAGCCGATTTCATGGAGCTGGTTTCATCCAAGCAGATCAAGATCATGTTTTATGACGAGGATAACAAATACCCAGATAACTATGCATACAAATACAACGGCAATAGCTCATGGAATCGTCTATCTGGAGGAACACGAGAGGATCCTTTAGAGCTAGTTTTTAATTTCTACGGAAGAGTCTTAACCGATCGTGAATTCCCGAACAAAGACTGAAGTGACAACTGAAACACCACACACGAGGACGCAATGAAAAAGAGCAATCAATGGTATGCAAAGCAAGGCTATGAATACTGGAAACTAGAAGCCATCCGTTGTTTGAAGGACGGATATAGTTGGGAAGATGTAGTTAAAGAAGCTGACAGGTTGTACGGAAAAACCAGACAAGAACGCATTAAAATTGCTAAGGAAGTCTGGAAAGATATTGAAGAAAGGACACAATGAAAAAGAAGATAACGATGACTGAGAAAGAGATCCTGCTTTTCTTGCATGATTTTCTTGGCGAAGAGCTAGAAGCTAGAGACCGTGACATTTCCACAGACTACAAGCTTTCCCGCTGCTACGACTATTGCAACGAAACCCTGAAGAAAAAGTACAAGGTTTATGGATCAGGTCAAACATTCAAGAACTGAAGTGACAGATTCCCCACACCCACACACACAAGGAGATGCTATGGAAACATATCCAATGGCTTTACCGAATCCCCCTAGAATCCGAAGAGAAGCAGTAGAATCGACTGCTAAAGTGATAGGGCTTACCCTCGGGAAGAATGGTAAGTCTGACTTTTCATCTTGGAAACAGACCCACGATGGATATCGGTTTCATCGATGGGAATTAGTCGCAAAGGGGTTCAAAAGGCAAATTTTTTTGACACTGGAAGATGTTGATTTATTTTTGTCCAACCATATTTGAAAGTGACTAATCCCCCACACACACAAGAGCCTGCCCAGCCTGTAAAGCGCAAGGCTGGGAGACCTCCTGGTCAGCATCCTGACACGCTACGGATCCAGAGGCCTCCCCGGATGACCCCGGAGGAGCTCGCTGAGATCCGTAAACATCTTGGGCTGAGTTACCGCAAGATGGCGAGGATGCTCGGGCTGCTTGACTACATGATCGTCAGCCGATGGGAGCACGGGTTCGTCCCGATCCCGCGATACATGAGCCTCTGCATCAGGCTCCTCGCTTTGGTCAAGGGAACTTTGGCGGGGGAGCGGTTTGGCCTGAAGTAGGTTATGCCAGCGTCCTACGCATAGATGCGGAGTGACATTTTCTTCGTGACATTTCCTGATTATCCGATCGATCTTTCCCTGGAGTTTTGAATCTGCTCTTGAGTATCTTCCCCACCAGTACTCGGAGATCCTTGAGACTTTCCTCCGGTACTGGACGAGGGTTTGCTTCTCTTCCGCCCGTGACCTCTTTGCCATATCCTTGAGAGCTTCAAGCACGTTTGCCGGTTGTGGAAAGTGACTCGTTCTGACCATCGCTTTCGTGCATGCCCTCTTGATATCCTCTTCTGAATATTTCTCCGAGTACATCGAAAGGGTTTCTGCCCACGTATCGATCAGCTCCTGGGTGATCTCCTTCGGTTTCGTTCTGATCGAGTTGAATTTTTTCAGGACAGCTCTTGCTAGCTCTTGCATGCTCTGCTCTCTCTAGTGTGTGTGTGTTAGAGTGTGCTAGTTTGCTAATTATGTAAGAGTTAGCACTCTTGCTCTCTATGCTCTCTATACTAGCTCTAGCACCTTCTTCAATAATCCCCCCAAAATTTAGGGGGGGTTTCAGTTTGTATTGATTGGGTCTCCCTTTTTTGGATTGGACAGTGACCCAGTCAAGTTCCTGTAGACTCCGTAAAGCTGTTCTAACGGTCTCTATGGAACGAAAACCACATCTGAGGCATAGACCCCTGTGTGAGGGTTTCGCGATCGCTGTGGATGGATTTGAGAACGAATAGAGGGTAATCAGGAGGAGACGCTCGGTTGAACCAAGGCGTTTGTCGTAAAAGATCTCACTCGGGATCGGAATGTCCTTTTTCATTGAAATGCTCTCCTGTTAGAATTTCTTTTGCCCTCAGCAGCGGGATCATGGCGCACCTTGGAACAACCGCATTTCCTAATCCTTTAAGTCTGTCCACCCGATTGGGTATCCCATGAGCCACTCGACCCACGTCGGGTTCAGTGAGCCACCTTTCAAAGTCATGGTTTCCGGAGTCCTCAATGGGTTTCCTGACCCGCCCCATTCTCCAATCGTTCCAACTTGGTGTTTTCCTGGAGCAGTTGGTGTCGGCCATAGCTTTACTGAGTCTGTTAAGTTTAATCCCCAACGGGTTTTCCCGTCTGGAGACATTCTTCCTTCCGGTGTCAGACGTTCTATCGGATTTCCTATTTCCGTTGCCCTCGGTGTCGGCCACATAGCAGACGCACCACCACCTCCGCCTGAGATGAGGCGCTCCCACATCGGCTGCGGATACAACCTTCCACTCACAATGATACCCTCGTCCGGCCAGCTCCCCGTAAACTCTTCTAGCCCAAGCTCCCCCGTCTCCAGAAAGCAGACCTGGGACGTTTTCCAAAACGAGAATTGGTCTAGCTCCGCAATAGGCGTAGACCTCATCCACAATTCGGACAATCTCAAAGAATAGTCCGCTTCGATCCGCTTCAATGCCTCTTCGCGCTCCAGCGTCAGATAAGTCCTGGCACGGGAACCCGGCGGTGATGAGGTCGATCCTTCCTTCTCTGGGAATAAGGTCAACTGGGTGAAGTTTCCGGACATCCTTAAAAATTGGTATTCCCGGGAAGTTCTTTGCTAAAATCTTCCATGTAAATTCCTCGTTATCACAGAAGGCAATCGTATCAAAACCGCCCACCCACCTGGCGGCCAGTGCAAACCCACCGATTCCGCTGAAGAGATCGAGATGGGTCAGGCATGGGTAAGATATCTTCTCCAGGGAGCTTAAATCTCCCTCACCTTCACGAGACAATATCCCTTCTCCTCCGAGTAAACCTTCTCCACTATGATCCTGTAGAGCTGGACATCGTCCTCCCAGATGATCCTGTTCAGTGAATCCAGGAGAACCTTGGAAATGTTGTCGGAGTCACGTTTTCGCAGATCAGGCGGGTACGCAATGATCATGCATTCGAGCTTCATCGGTTCAGGGTAGAGCGGCAGCTCATCGTGACTGAGCTGAAGCATGAGATGCTTCCTCATGTGACGCTTGTAGTCTTTTCCCTCCTTGGACACGACCATGCGGTTTCTCCATGCCCTCCAGTAACGGTTGATCGATGGAGGCCAGGGAACCTCGATCGTCAGTGGTGCTTCCTGAATGTGACCTCGTCATGCTGAAGAAAAACCCAGATCAGGAAACCCAATCCGGCAGCAATGGAAACTATGTAGATTAAAACAAAGATGAATTCTAAGCTCATCTCCCTCCTTGGATCTGAGTAGCAGGGGCCCCAGGATTACGAAGGGCCCCCTAGAGAAGCTATCTCCAGAAAACCGGCCAGGAGAAATGCTTAACCTGGCCGGAAAAGGAGATAA
>Ga0114899_1000291_pt1 | contig 39038 bp, 30 predicted proteins | sample MalvireepMed_215_FD_83497 | JGI IMG/M metagenome (GOLD analysis project Ga0114899, IMG submission 83497) | Marine viral communities from the Global Malaspina Expedition - Malaspina viral metaG DeepMed_215 | ecosystem: Environmental > Aquatic > Marine > Oceanic | place: Mediterranean Sea...
ATAGAGGCTTAGAAAGGTTGAACAATGGTGAACAGTTTGAGGACGTTTTTGACGAATTCTTTTAATTGTTGATTAATATTGAAATTTTATTCTATCAACACAGAAATGGATCACAGCCAAATTTTAATTTCTTCGGTCACTCGTAAGCAATAAGGGACCTTAACAATATAAACACGGTCTAAAAAGGCTTCGTTGTTTTTATTGTTTTTAAAGGTTTGCCATTCTGATTCATTAGAGTGGGCGAGTATCATGCCGTTAAATGGCAGGGCGCTTATGCCTTCTGTGCCGTTATAGTTACCTTCTTGGGTAGCTGTTAAAAGCGGATGTAACACTTTTATGGGGGCTTTAAACATTTCCACAAATTCCATTAAGCCTTGGTTGGCTAAACATAATGCGCCTGAATAGGCATAAGCATCAGGATCATTTTGTGCAAAGTGTTCAAGTTGGCGAATATCGACCTTACCGACAAGAGCAGAAATATCTTGATTGTTTTCATCTCCGGGCTCTGTTTTAGCAATCGCAACTTGATTTAAAATTGATGGGAAGCGTTTAACCACTCTAAATTGACTAATATCACCATTAAATTCTTGTAAACGTTTTGCGGCCCAAGGCGACATTACCGTTTTGAGGTAACGAGACTTAATTCCATATTCTTTTTCGAGTAGGCTGGCATCTTCAACGGGATCAAATAATGACAGCGGATGGTCATTAACCGGGGAGCCCTTAATTGCATAAATAGGCACTTGTTGCATTAAATACTTTAGCTTTTCAGCAATCGATGACTTACCGCCACCCACCGGACCAAGCAAGTAAAGCACTTGTTTACACTCTTCTAATCCTTGCGCGGCGTGTTTTAGATAAGAAACAATTTGCTCAATGGCGTCTTCCATACCATAAAAATCGGCAAATGCAGGGTAACGTGCAACAACACGGTTCGAAAATAAGCGACTTAAACGAGTATCGGTAGCGGTATCTACCATTTTAGGCTCGCCAATGGCCATCAGTAATCTTTCAGGAGCACTGGCATAAGCAGACTTATCGGTTTTACAAATTTCTAGAAACTCAGCAACACTGTACTCTTCTTCTTGTGTTGATTCATAACGTGCTTGGTAGTGATCAAAAATAGTCATAATGACCTCCGAAACCTACTTGGAAAATGTATTCACTATTTAAAGTCTAGTCACGAATTTAAATTTTTGTGCAATAAAATTAAAAATTTATATGAAAAATGATCATGATGCACTTTTAGAAAACAACCTACGTATAACCCTAATCAAATAAAGTAGCGGACATAAAAAAAGACGCCTAAGCGTCTTTTTAAAGATTAGTTTAAAACTAATTATGCGAAGTTAGCGTTCGCGAATTCCCAGTTAACGAGTGACCAGAAACCTTTAAGGTAATCTGGACGCACGTTACGGTAATCAATGTAGTATGCGTGTTCCCATAAATCCACGGTTAGGATTGGTGTAACACCTGCATCTGTTAATGGTGTTGCAGCGTTAGATGTATTAACGATGTCTAGTGAGCCATCAGCTAGTTTAACTAACCACGTCCAGCTTGAACCAAAGTTATTTACTGCTTTGTCGTTTAACGCGTCTTTAAATGCGTCAAATGAGCCCCATTTAGCGTTAATTGCATCAGCAATTGCACCTGTTGGAGCGCCACCGCCATTTGGAGATAGGCTGTTCCAGTAGAAAGTGTGGTTCCAGATTTGAGCAGCGTTGTTAAATACACCGCCTTCTGAAGAACATACGATCTCTTCAAGTGATTTACCTTCAAACTCAGTGCCTGGGATTAAACCGTTAAGTTTAGTCACATAAGTGTTGTGGTGTTTACCATGGTGAAATTCTAACGTTTCTTGTGAAATATGTGGCTCAAGTGCATCAATTGCATACGGTAGTGACGGTAGTTCAAATGCCATTTTTTATCTCCATCTTCTTTTGGTTGATAGTCTATTTAGTAATACGTAATGCCTGCGCAAACAGGGCACTTATCTATACCAAACAGGAATATAGTGTTACTATAATTGTTGAGTATTTTACTCAAGTTTTAGCAAACAGCAATGCTCTTGCTAAAGCTATTTAAGGTTGAGGCTTTAATTGCCTATGTTAATCTATATATCTGAGGCCACAGTGAAACTTTTTCAAGGCCTAATGTGTTCGCTATCGTCATTTTGAGGTTGTAAATGGAAACCATCGATAAAATTAAACAGCAAATTGCTGAAAACCCAATCATCTTATACATGAAAGGATCACCAAAACTGCCTAATTGTGGTTTTTCTTCACAAGCATCACAAGCATTAATGTCGTGCGGTGAACCGTTTGCATATGTGGATATTTTACTTAATCCAGACATTCGTGCAGAGCTTCCTGCTTACGCTAACTGGCCTACCTTCCCGCAACTTTGGGTTGAAGGCGAGTTAATTGGTGGCTGTGACATTATCATTGAAATGTTTCAACGTGGTGAATTACAACCACTGATCACTGAAACAGCTGCAAAGCATAAACCTGCAGACGCTGAATAAGCGTTTAGGTAAAAAAAGCTGCAATTTGCAGCTTTTTTTATGTCTATAAAGTATTTACTCATAGTTGCTTACACGATGACAGTACCGAATGAGTAGGCAGCTTTTCGCGGTTTTTACTTAGCTCACTAGGTCATAAACTTCAGAACGCGATTGTATCATTTCTAAATTGGATGAGTTTTCAGCCTTAAAGCTAAACAACTCTCAAGGTAAACTTACAAAAACACTGATCCCGCCGACGTCCCGATTGTGTAGGCTAATTTGCCCATGGTGGGCTTCAACAATTTCTCGACACAGTGCCAAACCTAATCTACTTCTTGCCACCTTGGTAGAACAAAAAGGGATAAGCGCACTGGCCATAACTGTTTCACTCATGCCTTTTCCTTTGTCGCTCACATTAACATGAGTGCCGAGACTATCTTGTGTTACTTTTAAACTAATATGCTCTGCTAGCGACTCTGATTCATGTGCATTTTTCAACAGGTTAATGAGCAATTGTTCTATTTGGGTTTGATCGGCTCGTGTGATGATATCTTTTTGAAGGTCGAAATTAAATTGCCATTGGCTTTGTAATTGATCGAGTAATGAATGCCAATCAACCGTCGTTATTATAGGTGGTGGAAGTTTAGCAAACCCAACCATAGCCTTGAACGAACTCGTTTTTTAAGGTTTTGTGCACCTTGGTACAAGGTGAAATCAGCAAGTTGACCGTCTACAACTTGAATGTTTCGAGGGGCACGCCGAGCAAGTTCTGCATCATGGGTGACCATGACAATGGTTGCGCCATCACGATTGATTTGTTTAAGCAGCTCCATTACTTGACGAGCCATAAGGCTGTCGAGATTACCAGTTGGTTCATCGGCTAATAAAAATCGTAGCTCGCCCTCAAGACGAGCTAAAACAGTGTTGCTGCTTTAATTCGTTTGTGAACTCGGGGCTCTCAACCATGGCTATTACATCATTCAGTTTTACTGAGTCACCAGCATTTACCTTCAATGAAACAAAGCCTCGTTCAGGGCTGTAAACTTTTGGTGCTCTGGCGGCCACAATTTTACCGCTGGCTGCAGCATCGCGTATTAGCGATTGGCGCATCTCTGTGGCTATTTGTAGGCTTACTCTATAAACCGAGATAGTACCTTCTTGAACAGTATTTAATAATGCATATACATATAGAGCAACTAAGCCCACAATAAATATAAACAGCCATATGTTTTTTTAAAATTTATAGGTCGTGAGATTTGCGTGTCTTGCCCGCTAGTGTCTTTAATCATTATTTGTTCTCTTTGCTTAGTGTTTTTCAAACACAGTAATCATTAGCGAGGCAATAAACAGAATAATTGGTGAAATTAAAAATAAGCCAATAGTAAATATTCAATGCCCTCAAAATTTATGTAGTTATGCGATATTCGAATAGCGTGCCATTTTTTATCTTGTTGAATTTAATTACTTTTTATTTTTAAACTTTCTTTTTATATGTCCGCGGACATAAAAAGTGTCCGCTGCGGGGTGAGATTACCTCAACGTAAAGCAAAGAAAGTTGATAATTAATGCATAGTATAAGACTAACGTGCAAATTCATTGAATAAACTATGTGCTAATAAAAATCGATGTAATTAAATGTCATGTTTAGATGTATTACGAATAAAGCAAAAATGATGGAATGATATTTGGTGAATAGTTATTCACATTGAGGCTCGTTTACGTTTACGTAAACTGCTTATTGTGAGGAGGCTTTATTTACAAGTTCTTAAAAATAACACCGGTATCATTAAAGTTTTCGATTCAATATCTACTCAAATGTTAATATTTAGCATTGTTTTATGATTTTTAATGAAGTTGAAATATATTCAATATAATGAATATATATTCAGAAAGATATTGACTCAGGTTAGGAATAACGCTAATTTTGATCGTCTGTTAGCAAATCGTCGAGCCGTTCATCCACGTTAACAGTGCAGCAAGGGGAGGGGTCCATGTTATATGACTCAAAACTAGAAAAAGATAATTGTGGCTTTGGCTTAATAGCCCAAGTTAATAACAAAGCGAGTCACCGACTCATCCGTACGGCGATCACCGGTTTAGATCGCATGCAGCACCGCGGCGGTATATCTGCTGATGGTAAAACGGGTGATGGTTGTGGCTTGTTACTTCAAAAACCAGACAGCTTCTTTCGTGCTATTGCTGCTGAAAATAATTGGCATTTAGGTAAAAATTACGCCGTTGGGATGATTTTCCTTAATGCTGATCCGGTATTAGCACAAGCAGCTAAAGATGTTTTAAGCGAAGAACTAGAAAAAGAAACGCTTAATATTTTAGGTTGGCGTGTGGTTCCAACTGATCCATCAATGTTAGGACCTATTGCTCTAAAACAATTGCCAGGTTTTGAACAAATTTTTATTAGTGCGCCAGAAGGTTGGCGTTCTAAAGATTTAGAACGCCGCTTGTATGTTGCACGTCGTCGTGCAGAAAAGCGCTTGATGGATGATGAATCATTTTATATTGCGAGCTTATCTGGGCTAGTCACCATCTATAAAGGCTTAATGATGCCTGCTGACTTGCCAAATTTTTATCTCGATCTTGCTGATATTCGCATGACCAGTGCTATTTGTGTTTTTCATCAACGCTTCTCTACAAACACACAGCCTCGCTGGCCTTTAGCGCAACCATTTCGTTATTTAGCGCACAATGGTGAAATTAATACTATTGAAGGTAACCGTCAGTGGGCCCGTGCACGCTCTTATAAATTTGCTTCGCCGCTTATTCCTGATTTACAAAGCGCAGCGCCGTTTGTTAATGAAACAGGGTCTGACTCATCTAGCCTCGATAATATGCTAGAGCTGTTTTTAGCCGGTGGTATGGATTTATTCCGTGCGATGCGTATGCTGGTACCGCCAGCATGGCAAAAAAACCGTGCTATGGATGACGACCTTCGCGCATTCTATGATTTTAATTCTATGCATATGGAACCGTGGGATGGCCCTGCAGGGATTGTTATGTCGGATGGGCGTTTTGCTGCCTGTAACTTAGACCGAAATGGCCTGCGCCCTGCGCGCTATATCATTACTCAAGATGGCTTTATTACTTTGGCCTCTGAAGTTGGGATATGGGATTACACCGCTGACGAAGTGGTCGAAAAAGGACGTGTTGGCCCGGGCGAACTCCTCGTTATTGATACTAAATTAGGCAAAATTTGGCATTCAGATGAAATTGACCAAGATTTAAAATCACGCCACCCTTATAAGTCGTGGTTAGAAGAAAACGTTAAACGATTAACGCCTTTTGAAGCACTTACCGAGCAAGATGCGGGCAATCGCTCATTTGATGATGAAACCCTTGTCAAATACCAAAAGATGTTTGGCTATACTAACGAAGAGCTAGACAGCGTCATTCGTGTCATGGGTGAAAATGGGCAAGAAGCCACTGGCTCAATGGGTGACGATACGCCGTTTGCCGTACTGAGCGAAGGGCACCGTTCACTTTATGATTATTTCCGTCAAAAGTTTGCTCAGGTTACTAATCCGCCAATTGATCCGTTACGTGAAAACCATGTAATGTCGCTTGCAACGTGTATTGGCAGTGAGCAAAACGTATTTAATGAAACAACAGGGCACGCTAAACGCCTGCAATTTGATACGCCTATTTTAATGTACGCTGATATGCAGCAGCTACTTAACGCCGATGAAGCGCACTACAGCTATTGTAAGATTGATATTACTTATACCGTAGAAGAAGGCCTTGAGAATGCGGTAAAGCGCATCTGTGATGAAGCACAAGCAAAAGCCGCATCTGGCTGCATAATGCTGGTATTAACGGATCGTAACTTTGATGACAATCAATTACCTATTCCTGCTGCTATGGCGGTGGGTGCGGTACAAAAACGCTTGGTAGATAATAACTTACGCTGTGAGTCAAATATTATTATTGAAACTGGCAGCGTTCGCGATGCGCATCAATTTGCGGTACTACTTGGATTTGGTGCAACCGCAATTTACCCGTATTTAGCGTACGAGTCACTTGTGGCTATGAGCGATACCAAGGTAATTAATAAGTCATACAGTGAAGTTACACTGGCTTATCGTCAAGCAATCAATAAAGGCTTGTACAAAATCATGTCTAAAATGGGCATTAGTACCGTGGCTTCATATCGTTGTTCAATGTTGTTTGAAGCGGTTGGTCTATCGGACGCTATTGTTGAGATGTGTTTTAAAGGCGTGGCGAGTCGTATTAAAGGGGCATGTTTTAGCGACTTTGATGACGATCAGCAAAGCTTGCATAAACTGGCGCTTAGTAAACGTAAATTATTAAGCCATGGTGGCTTGTTTAAATACGTTCACGGCGGCGAGTACCATGCTTACAATCCTGATGTGATTCAAACGTTACAAAAAGCAGTACGTAGCGGCGAGTACAGTGATTACAGCGAATACGCAAAGCTAGTTAATCATCGTCCAGTTGCGACTCTGCGCGATATGTTGACATTAAAGCTGCCAGAAAAGGGTATAAGCATTGATGAGGTAGAGCCTGCCACTGAGCTTTATAAACGGTTTGACTCAGCGGCCATGAGTATTGGTGCATTATCACCAGAGGCGCATGAAGCACTCGCAATTGCCATGAATCGTTTAGGTGGCTGCTCAAATTCTGGTGAAGGTGGCGAAGATAAGCTGCGTTACGGTACAGAAAAAAATTCACGTATTAAACAAGTAGCCTCGGGTCGATTTGGTGTAACGCCCCATTATTTACGTAGCGCTGATGTTATTCAAATAAAAGTGGCACAAGGCGCTAAACCAGGGGAAGGCGGACAACTACCAGGTGAAAAAGTCACTCCCTATATTGCCAAGCTTCGTTACTCGGTACCGGGTGTGACACTTATTTCACCTCCGCCGCATCACGATATTTATTCTATCGAAGATTTAGCCCAGCTGATTTTTGACTTAAAACAAGTAAACCCGAATGCATTGATTTCTGTAAAACTGGTATCTGAACCGGGTGTTGGCACAATTGCAACCGGTGTAGCGAAAGCGTATGCCGACTTAATTACTATTTCAGGCTATGATGGTGGCACAGGTGCAAGTCCATTAACCTCGGTTAAATACGCTGGCAGCCCATGGGAGTTGGGACTTGCTGAAACACAGCAAGCCTTGGTAGAAAATGGCCTTCGCCATCGTATTCGCCTGCAAACAGATGGTGGTTTAAAAACTGGCCTTGATATCATCAAAGCGGCCATTTTAGGCGCCGAAAGTTTTGGCTTTGGCACAGGGCCTATGGTGGCATTAGGCTGTAAATACTTACGAATCTGTCACTTAAATAACTGTGCGACAGGTGTGGCAACACAAGACGAAACATTACGTCAAAAGCATTATCATGGTCTGCCAGAAATGGCGATGAACTACTTTAAATTTATTGCTCAAGAAGCGCGTGAAATTATGGCAAGTTTAGGGGTTGCAAACCTAACCGATTTAATTGGTCGCTTAGACTTACTCGAAGCCATTGAAGGCAAAACAGCGAAGCAGCAAAAAATAGATTTATCAGCGGTTATCGCTCAGCCAAATAACCCAACGGGTGAAACTTTGTTTTGCAGTGCACCAAATAGCTCGCATTACTTAGGTGAGTTAAATGAGAGCTTACTGGGTAAGGCGCAAGAGGCAATAGATAACTCAAGTGGCATTTCATTAGTAAGTCGTATTTGTAATACCGATAGATCGGTTGGCGCTATGCTTTCTGGGTATATTGCTGATAAACACGGTAATCAAGGCATGGCCGCAGATCCAGTAGTTATTGAATTACATGGTACAGCTGGTCAGTCATTCGGTGTATGGAATGCTGGTGGCCTTGAAATGACTTTGGTTGGCGATGCTAACGATTACGTTGGTAAAGGCATGGCCGGCGGTAAGCTAGTTATTCGCCCACCACTGGGTTCGTCATTTGAAAGTCATAAAGCAACAATTATTGGTAATACCTGTTTATATGGTGCAACCGGCGGTAAATTGTTTGCAGCAGGATGTGCAGGCGAGCGTTTTGCTGTACGTAACTCAGGCGTGCAAGCCGTTGTTGAGGGCGTAGGTGATAACGGTTGTGAATACATGACCGGTGGCGTTGTGTGTGTACTTGGTAATGTAGGAGTGAACTTTGGTGCAGGTATGACCGGTGGTTTCGCTTACATTTTAGATGAACGAGGTGATTTTGAGAAACGCATTAACCCAGAGTTGGTTGAAGTGGTTACTTTAGATGATTTGAGTTCACATCAAGAGCATTTACGCGGCTTAATTGCTGATCATTTAGAGCTAACAGGCTCATGCAGAGCAGAAACTATTTTAGCTAACTTTGAACTTTATTTACCGATGTTCAAATTAGTAAAACCTAAATCAAGTGACGTAAAAAGTTTACTCGGGCACCGCGCTCGCAGTAGCGCCGAACTACGTGTTCAGGCGCAATAAGGGGGCAGTATGAGCGAAAATGTATATCAATTTATAGACGTGCAGCGTGTAGACCCACGCAAAAAACCAATCTCGTCGCGTAAAAAATCGTTCGTAGAAATTTATGAACCCTTTTCAGAAAATCAGGTTAATTCACAAGCGGATCGTTGCCTTGATTGTGGTAACCCTTATTGTGAGTGGAAATGTCCAGTACATAACTATATTCCACAATGGTTAAAACTGATCCGTACAGGGCGCATTTTAGAGGCCGCTGAGCTATCGCACCGTACTAACAGTTTGCCAGAAGTGTGTGGACGAGTATGCCCGCAAGACCGCTTATGCGAAGGCTCATGTACATTAGATGAAGAGTTTGGTGCAGTAACAATCGGTAATATTGAAAAATACATCACCGACACCGCGTTTAAAATGGGCTGGAAACCAGACATGTCCTATGTGACATGGACTGATAAAAAAGTTGCCATTATTGGCGCAGGGCCTGCGGGCCTGGGCTGTGCAGATATCTTAGTGCGTAATGGCGTAAAGCCTGTTGTATTTGACCGTCACCCTGAAATTGGTGGGCTGTTAACCTTTGGTATTCCTTCTTTTAAATTAGAAAAAGAAGTCATGCAAAAACGTCGTGAAATATTTACCGAAATGGGTGTTGAATTCAAGCTTAATGTCGAAGTAGGTAAAGACATTAGCATGGATGAAATACTTAATGAGTATGACGCTGTATTTTTGGGCGTGGGGACTTATCAGAGTATGCGAGCGGGGCTTGAGAACGAAGATGCACCGGGGGTGCATGATGCCCTGCCATTTTTAATTGGTAACACTAATCGTGTTATGGGTTACGATGAGTCTAAACAAGCTTGCATTGATATGGCAAACCAAAAAGTAGTGGTACTAGGTGGTGGTGATACAGCAATGGACTGTGTGCGTACCTCCATTCGTCATAACGCGTTAAAAGTAACGTGTGCTTATCGTCGTGATGAAGAGAACATGCCTGGTTCAAAACGCGAAGTAAAAAATGCCAAAGAAGAGGGCGTAATTTTTACTTATAACGTTCAGCCTAAAGGGATTGTACTTGATGACAAAGGTGCTGTAGCCGGTGTTAAAATGGTAAAAACTCAGCTTGGCGAGGCCGATGAAAACGGCCGCCGTCGCGCTGAGGAAGTACCGGGTTCAGAGCATATTATTGAAGCCACACAAGTGATTATGGCATTTGGTTTTAAGCCACATAAATTGGATTGGTTAGAGCAGTACGACGTAGAAATTAACCACTGGGGTGGTATTAATGCACCCGAGCAAGGTGAATTTACACATCAAACCACTAATCCTAAAATATTTGCTGGTGGCGATATTGTTCGTGGTTCAGACTTAGTGGTCACCGCTATATTTGAGGGGCGTAACGCTGCAGAAGGGATTATGGATTATTTAAAAGTGTAAATAATGCTTTTGTTAGAATGGAGTCAAAAGCAAACCTTCGGGTTTGCTTTTTTTATTTCCTCAGTTTTACAAACAAAGGTAAATATTTATGGTTCCATAGTCGGTGTTTAAGGTCTATAAAAAGGGACCTAGGTTTTGACCTAGCTATTTACAATTATAAGATTTTACAAATAAAAAAGCTCGCAATACATAGATTGTGGGCTTTTTTTAAACGCGCTGTTAGTTAATCCATCGAGAAGTGATCTAGGCTCGGTTTCACTCTGGCTTGTCGGCGTTTCACACTTTTATAGCAAATAACGTTACAAACAAGCTGTAGGGCAATAACTAACCAACTTAGTGTTATTAAGCCACTAATAGCTGTGCTGCTAAAAACTAACATAACAGCAATAACAATATGTACAATTAATGCCACATTTAAAAAGCGATATAAGCTCTGCTTAAATTGTGTATGTTTAAACTTACTAAAAACAGCCAAAAGTATACTGACAATCAATAGCAGCCAATTAATTGCTAAGCCAAAATAAATGACCGTCGTTTGCATTAATGTATCCTCACCGTATCAAGGTAACGCACTGTAAAGCGATTCACTTTATCCGTGCGCTTTTATAAGCTCTTTTGCATTTGCTTTAGCTGTTTTGCTAATGTTATCACCACCCAGTAATCGAGCAATCTCATTTACTCGACCATCTTTATTCAATGCCAGCATATGTGTAAATGTTTCACCGTCTGCAATTTCTTTGGCAACAAAAAACTGCTGATGAGCGCTACTGGCCACTTGCGGTAAATGGGTCACACAAATTACTTGCGTAGACTTACCTAGTTGGCGCAGTAGTTTACCAACAGCAGCAGCTGTTGGGCCAGAAATACCAACATCCACTTCATCAAATATAAGCGTAGGGGTCGTGACTTTTTGCGCAATAATAACCTGAATAGCTAAACTAATTCGTGATAGCTCCCCTCCTGAGGCTACTTTTGCTAAAGGTTGTAATGGTTGCCCTGGGTTTGTTGATACTAAAAACGATACATTATCAAAACCTAAGCTGTTTGGAGAGCGATCGGTATGTGCTGTAAGGGCTATTTCAAAAACGCCATTTTCCATAGATAAATTAGCCATGCTTTCGCTGATCAAGCCATTAAGTGTATTAGCGTATTGATGACGGCTAGCACTTAATTCCTCACTAGCCGTTTGATAATCTTCAAGAGCTGCTGCAATTTCACCTTCAAGCTGTTCGAGGCGTGAGCTGTTATTACTTATCGACTCAAGCTCTTGTGCAATAGTTTGATGAAATCCAACGAGCTCTTGGGGTTTTATATGGTGTTTTCTGGCTAAGTCCATTGCACCACTGAGTCTGTTTTCTACTTCAGTTAATCGCTGAGGATCCAAGTCGGCTTGTTCAGTGTAATTACGTACTTCTCGGCTTGCTTCTTCAACTTGAACCGCTGCTTCTGTCAGTAATGCTGCTACATTGGCCAGGGTTTCATCATAATGTGTAAGTTCATTAAATTGTTGTGCGCTGTGTTGTAAAAGAGAGCACGCATTTTGTTCATCATTTTCATATAAATGCTGCAACTCGCGCTGGCAGACTTGCAATATAGTTTGGCTATTGCTGAGTTTATAATGTTCGGCTTCTATTTGCTCAAATTCATCTGCCTGCAATGCAAATTCATCAAGCTCTGCGACTTGATACTCCAATAGTTGCTTTTGTGCGGCTTGTTGCTGCTGCTGTTGTTCTAGCTGTTTAAATTCTTTTTGTAAGTCAGTAAATTGTTTATAACGCTGGCTTACAGCATTAACAAGATTATGATGGCCTGCATATGCATCGAGTAATTGTAGCTGATGCTCTGCCTTTAATAGGTGCTGGTGCGCATGTTGACCATGAATAGAAATTAAATATTGGCCTAGCTCTTTTAGTTGTGCAGCGGTAACTGGGCTGCCATTAATGTAGCTTTTACTGCGACCATTTTTACAAACAACTCGACGAAGTAAACATTCGTTGTCGTCGTTATTAAGCATGTTCTCTTCTAAAAAAGCATGAGCGAGTGGTAAATTGCTTAAATCAAATTGTGCACTTATCTCTGCTTTATCAGTACCTGGGCGCACAGCTGATGCTTCTGCTCGCTCTCCAAGACACAATGATAATGCATCAATGGCGATTGATTTACCTGCTCCCGTTTCACCGGTGATAGCGGTCATACCCGAATGCCATTCTGTGCTTAAATTACTTACGATTGCAAAATTTTTAATTTCTAAACCAATTAACATACTGTTCATCCATCCAGTGAATTAACTGTTAATTTATACAGTGTTTTGGTTTTTTGCAAATTAAATTTCTATATTTTAAGCAAGGCTGGACTCAATTAATGTTTTTTTTTCTTCATCAATAGGGAGGTTTTCATCGTTAAGGTCAATACTATCAACTGGTTGCGCTATGTCTTCAGTTTTTAACTTTAAAATTAGCGTAGGAAGGACTTCTTGATAAAAGTTTTTATTATATAAAATACCTTGAGCTGGTAACTCTGCTATAAAATATTGAGTGGTATCGGAAAAAGCTTGGCTGTTATTATTTTTATAGGTTTTTATTAGTTCTTCGTTAAGTATATTAATAAGTAAATCGCATAGCGACTCTAGCCTGTTTAAATTTTCATCAGTGTGTGGCTGTACCACAAAAAAATTACTGACAACGGCTTGAATTCGAGGAAGGTGTTTAGCACTAATGACTTTTGCATCAAGTAACTCGTTAAGTTTTATTTTTAAACGTGATTGAGTACTTGCAACGCGTTCGTTAAACAGCTTTTTCTTTGCTTCAATGGTTTTTTTTCGATTACTCTCAATTAGCAAGTAACTGCCAAGTAAAGTAATTAATAATAATAAAGCAAGAAATACTACATAACTCATTACTACTTTTTCCTGATGATATTTAAAACTTCTAGTCCAATATTTTGCGCTAAAGTTGCATATTTGGCAATAAAATTAGTATAACCGGCTACCCCAATTTAGCTTTTTACGTAGCACATTATAATAAGAATAATTTTTTGGGTGGATTAAGCGTAATTTTCTATCTGCTTTGCGAATAACGACCTCATCACCGGGTAATACGGCAAGTACAACATGGCTGTCGCAACTTACCTGTAAGCTATCGGTATTTTCTAAACTAAGCTTTAAACGCACTTCATTATCAGCATCCACCACTAAAGGGCGACTTGATAAAGTATGTGGAAACATCGGAACCAATGACATGGCATTAAGCTCTGGTGTTAAAATAGGCCCACCGCCCGATAAAGAGTATGCCGTTGAGCCTGTTGGAGTCGACACAATCAAACCGTCGGAGCGTTGAGAAAATACAAAGTCATCGTTTATAAAGGCTTCAAACTCAATCATATGTGCTACTTTATCAGCATGAAGCACTGCTTCGTTTACTGCAGAATTAGCGCTTTTAAGTTCGTTATGACGATACACTTCAACTTCTAATAAAAAACGTTTTTCTTCAATGTAATCGCCGCTGAGTACCTGTTCTAAGCTACCCTCAAACCCTTCTGGATTTAAATCGGTTAAAAAGCCTAAATTACCTCTATTTACACCAATTACGGCTATATCAAAGCGAGCAAGCACCCGTGCAGCACCCAGCATATTGCCATCGCCTCCAACCACAATCGCCAAGTCGGCACGCTCGCCTAAATCAACGAGCTTTACGAGTTTGTCGCTCGGTACATCACTAAGTTGACTCCCTGTACGTTTTTCAACAATCACCTCAAAGCCTAAAGCTAATAAAAACGTATGTAATCGTTGTAAAGTAGCGGCAGCATTAGGATGATTTGGCTTACCAATCAAGCCGATAGTGTTAAAGGGAGAGTCCATAATAAATACACTGAGAGTTCTAATATTTGTAGAGTAACCTAAAACAGAAGTGTTTGAAAACACAGATCTTAATAATAACCAGCGGATTTAATTAATTCACTGTAAAATTTAGATTTATTGTATTTTTTATACTTGAAATAATAATACTTAGCCCCGATATAACAGCTATGCGTAAAGATGTAGATAACATGAAACTAAACCCACGAGATCAGCAAATATTTGCCGCTGTTATGAGTATGTACTGTAATGGCGATGGCTTACCTGTGCCGTCAACAAAAATTGCAAAGCAAAAAGGTATGGCGGTATGCTCTGCCACTGTGCGTAACGCGATGGCGCGCCTTGAAAAAATAGGCTTGTTGTATTCACCACATACATCGGCTGGCCGAGTGCCAACCAATGATGGGTTTGACTATTGGTTTGATGAGTTTTTTACGCTCAATGATATTGCTAATTATTGGCAGCCTGAGCAGGCTGAGTTAGTTGAATTGGCACATGGCTTGAGTCAACGTTACCAAGTATGCTGTTGTGTGGGGCTACCTCAAGTTAGAACTCAACAGGTATTTAGAGTAGAAGTACTAGACTTTGACGCTAATAACTGGCTTATCTTACTTTTAGACAGAGCAGGGCAAAGCCATAATATTTGCATTAACAAGCCTGATGATCCTAGTGACGGCCAACGCTACGAGTTTGCCACTTGGCTTAACACTGTATTTAGCCAGCAAACGCTCATTGAAGGGCTATACAGAATGCAGGCAATGGCAAATACGGCACCGCGTAATTGTCATGACTCTTTAACTCAATGGACGCGTGAACTAAGCCAAAAATTAGGTTCAGATAACAGTATTGTGGTGGGCGAAAACTACCTTTATAAAAAAATAGATTGTGAGCAAAGTCTTAATATTGGTGTTTCATTTTTAAATTTTGTGGAAGATAAGCTCGCATTTAAAAACGGGGTCTCTATTCTCAGTGCTGAAAACTTACCTTTTAGCACCTGTGATGATCTCATTGTGATCACTGTGCCGTACTTTCAAAATCAGGAATATCAAAGTCGTTTTTGTGTTATTTGTCCGAAATCAGCGCAATTAGAGAAAATAATCCAAGAATTTAAATTATTAGAGCCATCGGGCTCTTGAATCTTTTTATTCAATCCCCATAATTACCGCAGTTGTAAAGAATTGGAGCGTATATTTTATGTCTGAGCAGACACAAAACCCAGAGCAAGAAGTAGAATTGAACGAAGAAGTGGCGCAAATGGAAGCCGACGTTGAGGCTGCAGTAGAAGCAGCAGAACAACACGCCGAGCAAGAGCAAAGCCCTGAAGCAGAAATTGCAATGTTATATGCTGAGTTAGAAGCGGCAAAACAAACTATTGCAGATCAGAAAGATAGCGTCGTTCGCGCTGCTGCTGACGTTGACAATATGCGTCGTCGTGCTGCACAAGATGTTGAGAAAGCACACAAATTTGCACTTGAAAAGTTTGCTAATGAATTACTCCCTGTTATAGATAACTTAGAGCGTGCTATTGAGTTCTCTGATAAAGAAAATGAAACGCTTAAGCCTTTGTTAGAAGGTATTGATATGACAGTAAAAAGCTTTAACGATGCAGTGGCTAAATTTGGCGTTGAAATTGTAAACCCACAAGGTGAGCAGTTTAACCCAGATTTTCATCAAGCAATGTCGATTCAGCCAAGTAATGATGTGACGCCTAATACTGTGTTAGCAGTAATGCAAAAAGGTTACACATTAAACGGTCGTTTATTACGTCCTGCAATGGTTATGGTATCAAAAGCAGCTGATGCTTAATTAAGTATACAATTAAAAAATGCCTCATTATGAGGCATTTTTTTTGTCTTTAAAATAATGAACTAACTGCACTAGGATAGTGAGTACAACTGCGCTGAACATTAAACTTGAAAATGGAACTGCACTTTGTGCATGCATTACCGCTAATATAGGGCCTACTAATGCGCCACTACCAAAACGTAAGGTGCCAATAACCGCCGTTGCAGTCCCTGTATTTTGCTCAAATTTCATCAAAATCAATGAATCTGCGTTACTTGCTATTATACCTAGGCTCATCATCAACGGAGCAATAGCCGCAACAATAAAGTAAAGTGACAAGTTTAATACGCTAAAGCTAAGTAATGCTGCGCCAGAGATAAAGCCACACATTAAGCCATAATAAAGCATTTTGCGTGAGCCAATACGTGGCACTACGCGAGTATTTAAAAAATTACCAAACATCAACGCCATTACATTAAAAGCGAATAACAGGCCAAACAATTGTTCTGATACTTTAAATAGGTCGAGGTAAATATAAGGGACGGACGTTAAAAAGCAAAAAAAGCCAAACGACACAAACATCGAGCTTAAAATATCGGCGCGGGCGTGCGTATTACTTAATACCACTTTATAACTTGAGAAGAATAATGCTAATCCTTTTCGCTCATTTTTAAATATCGGGATATCGATTAAGTAACGTTGCACAAAAAGTAAAATAACAAAGCTATAGGTCGCTAAAACAATAAAAATAGTCGACCATACCGAAAAACCTAAAATAACCGAGCCGATAGAGGGGGCAAGTAACGGCGCTATCATCATAATCATAGACACGTAAGACATACCTTTAGCAGTATTTTTTTGATATATATGCCTAATGATCCCTGGGACGACAACCGTAGCGGCCGCGCCTGTAAATGCCTGTACAGCTCTTAACAGCCAAAAAGTATGCACTTCAGTGGTAAATGCTAACGCCAGTGAACTTAAGCCAAATAAACTGAGACCTATCCGTGCCAGTTTACGCCTGCCAATTTGATCGGCTATGGGGCCAAAAAATAACATGCCCAATGCATAACCCGCTAAGTATATACTCAACGATATTTGAACATTTGGCATGCTGGTATTGAGATCATTGGCAATCACCAGCATCGCCGGTAAATACATATCAATGGCTAAAGGCGTGATCGCGACAATACTGGCTAATAAAGGCAATAAAATACGGGTATTAAAAGAAGAAGCCGAAGCACTCATTTAAAAACTCAAAACAACGAATATAGGCCCAGCATTATAGCAGGGCAATAGCCTTGGATAAACTTAGTTTGCCTGCTAACTTAATTGTTTAATTGCAAAAAGCAAAGATTTTAAACTAACACCGCGTTTGGTATTCTATACTTAGTAACAAACTTTTTTAGGGTAACACAATGAAAAAATTGGTTTTGATAGTTCTAGCCAGTGCAGTATTGGCAGGTTGTAAAACATCACCAACTGGGCGCACGCAAATTGCGTTTTACTCAGATCAGCAAATGACTCAAATGGGCACTGCCAGTTTTGCAGAGATAAAAAAAACGCAGCCGATAAATAAAGACCCAAAAGTAAACAGTTACGTCAATTGCATTGCTGAAAAAGTCGTGGCCGTGCTTCCTACAGAATATGCATCTCAAAATTGGGAAGTGGTGGTATTTGAAGATGAATCTGCAAACGCCTTTGCATTGCCTGGCGGTTATATTGGTGTACATACGGGGCTCTTAAAAATAGCCACAAATCAAGATCAGGTTGCCACTGTTTTGGGCCATGAAGTTGGACACGTGATTGCTGAGCATTCAAATGAACGGGTCTCACAAAGTTCTATTTTACAAACGGGTATGCAGCTGGGCAATGCGGCGCTTGAAATGGGTAACGTGCAATACCGTAATGAAATTATGCAAGGCCTTGGTTTAGGCGCTCAATATGGTGTGGTTTTACCCTTTAGTCGCTCACATGAGTCAGAGGCAGATACAATTGGTTTAGATCTTATGGCGCAAGCAGGGTTTAACCCTAAAGAGTCTGTAACGCTTTGGCAAAATATGAGCCAAGCGGGCAGTGGAGCTACGCCAGAGTTTTTATCAACTCACCCAGCACCGACCAGCCGTATTAGCAATTTGCAGTCACAAATGAGTAAAGCGCTTAGTGAGCAAAAAGCAGCTAAGGCAAAAGGTAAAAACCCGCAGTGTAAGTTGTAATTTAAATAGTCATTATACAATTAAAAAAGCCTGTAGATATAAACTGACAGGCTTTTCAATTATCATGTTACTAGAACCTAGAACCTAAAAAGTCCACTCTAAGTGAACTTGTGGTACTGATTCGCTAACATCAGTACCAAATTTATTGTGCCAGTATTGCCATTCCATACCTAACAGTAAGGTATTTTCTTTCATTTCTAGCGCATGTCCCATATCCCATACAATAATAGGTTGGGCTAAAAACCAAGCACGCACATCGTTACCAAACTCATCTTTTCGTTCAGCAATGTACTCTGCATGGCCTTTTACGTTAAACTTTTGCGAGCCAATCATGAACGGGTAATCAAAGGCTACATCAAACATCCAGCTGTTAGTTTCAATGGGGGCACCGCCTTTTGCAACGCCTTCGCTATCATCAATGTATGCACTGATAAGGGTTGAAAAGAAATTAAAACCAGGCACATCCCAGCTTAATTTTACGCCTGGTAAATATTTAACTACTTTAGCATCGCCAGCAGCATTAATACCCATGGTTAGACCAACATCAACGAGCGCCCCTGACGCTACTTTTTCGTCCATTACAGCAGATAAGCTAAGGGTAGAGTAACCTTCAAAATAAAAGTCTTGATCTTGAAAGCCATCATCGTTGCTGTCGGTACTGTAATCAATAAAGAAAAAGTTATCGCCATAATCATGCCCAGAAGCATGTTCAATTGAGTACACCGTGGTATTAGATTTTTGTTCAGTAAATGGGTTTTTGTGGTTGCCGTTGTTAATATGAAGCGCCGTATTGCTCCAATTAGCAGCGGTAGCTGTTGAACTTAAGGCACACACACTTAGTGCAACGAGAGGAAGTAAGTTTTTAATTTTCATAACCATATTTTATGTGACACGCTGAATATCACATTATAGCAAACACGGTTAATTTGTTAATTATTTATTGAGATAAACAGTGCATTAGCACGCAGCTAATACACTGTTTAAACAAGCTTTAAGCTTTATTACGACGTAAGCAAATCACCGCAATCGCGGTAAAAGCTAAAATAAAGCAGTAGTAAGATGAGGTTGAAACATCCCATGGGCTAATTTTAAATGTAGCACCGAGTAATAATGCTTGCGCGCCATAAGGCAAAGACCCTTGGGTTACACAAGCAAAAATATCTAATAAACTGGCAGAGCGTTTACCACTAATTTCGCCATCATCAGCCAGTTTTTTAGCAATAGGGCCTGTCACAATAATAGACACAGTATTATTGGCAATACACATATTACTGGTGACAACTAACGCCGCGATCCCTAACTGATCAGCTACTTTACGGTGCCATTTGGCAATGACTTTAGTAATAGCTTGAATCTTTTGAGCGATGTAGTCGAGGCCGCCATTAATACGAATAAACTCAGAGAGGCCACCAATAAACATAGACAGTAAAAATATTTCCTGCATTTCACTAAAGCCTTTGTAAATATCTTTTACAAAGCTTGCACCTTCATAGCTGCCAGTAAAGCCCATTAATGCGGCAAACACAATACCGCTTAACAGCACGACAAACACATTAAAGCCCATTACCGCCAAGACTAAAATAAAGGCATACGGAAGTACTAATAAAATATCGTAGTCTTTGGTATCAACTACTTGTGCTGCAGGCGTTAAAAATAATAGCAATGCAATAGTGAGTATGGCGGCCGGAACTGCAATTTTAAGGTTTTCTTTAAACTTATCTTTCATTTCACAGGCTTGCGTACGGGTAGCAGCAATCGTGGTGTCAGAAATTATTGATAAGTTATCACCAAACATAGCACCAGATACAATGGTACCGGCCATTAAAGCAGGATCAATCCCTGTTTTAATAGATACTGCATAGGCAATTGGGCCAATAGCACCAATAGTTCCCATTGATGTGCCCATAGCAGTAGAAATAACCGCCGCTATCAAAAACAAACCAGGTAGTAGTAACGAAGGGGGAATAAGTGAAAGTCCGGCATTAACAACCGCATCCACACCGCCGGTAGCACCAGCAACCGCCGAAAAAGCACCCGCTAGTAAGTAAATAAGACACATGGTAATAATATTGTTATTACCTACGCCCTTTATAAAGGTTTCTACGCTTTGGTTGATGCTGGTTTTATTTAAAATAAAGGCTAAAACAATCGCGGGTAAAATAGCGACTGGTGCTGGGAGTTGATAAAACGCGTAATCAACCCCTTGAGATTGTAAATATATGCCTGAGCCTAAAAAAATAGCAACAAAGGTGAGTAGGGGAAGCAAAGAAAATCTTGCTTTATTTTTATCAAATGATGGCTGCATTGTATTCCTCATAACCAGTTAATATAACCACAGCCAAAACTCCTCTTTTAGCTGAATTTAGTAGATCACTCTTTAATTGAAAAGTAGATGACCACAGCGCCCGCAAGCCAAAGACCAAATCGACGTGAAAGAGAAGTTTAAATGTATAGATGGCTAAAGTAAACTGGTATTGTTATTATTATTTAATTAAGGGCTTACCTGACTATTGCACGACTTTTAGATAATATCTACCGGTGTGCGATTATATGCGGCTAATAATTGCTCAAAGCAAGTTTAGGTCGGCAAATTAGTCAGGGTACGCAACAACAGATCCAACTAAATCAGATTAAGGCAATAACAATGAATCGAATAGGTGTTTTTGGTGCTAACGGCAGAATGGGCTTAGCTCTATTAGAAGCCGCGACAATTAAAGAGCAAACACAACTTGGTGGTGCGTATGTTCGCAGCAGCTCATCGTTATTGGGTATTAATGTAAATCAAGTAAACAGTGCAGCCGACAAAGCCATTAGCTTTAGCGACGAGAGCAAGGTTGCTGATGTAGATGTGCTTATAGACTTTACTTTGCCTGAAGGCATGAGAAATCATTTAAAAACAGCCGTTGAGCAAAAAACACCTATGGTAATTGGCACCACCGGCTTAACTCATGACGATATGGCGCTATTAACGGATGCCGCTAAACATATTCCGATTGTATTTGCGCGTAATTATAGCGTGGGCGTAAATTTACTGCTTAACTTAGTGCAAACGGCAGCGACAAAACTAGGTGATGATTTAGATATAGAAATTTTTGAAGCACATCATCGTCATAAAATTGATGCGCCATCGGGCACTGCACTTGCCATTGGCGAGTCGATTGCTCAGGCAAAAGGGTGGGATCATGATGAGGTTGCCGTTTATGATCGCAACAATATAGAGCAGGCCAAATCACAAAATGAAATTGGTTATTCGGTGCTAAGAGGCGGTGATATAGTAGGTGAACACACGGCCTACTTCGCTACAATGGGCGAAAGACTTGAATTAACCCATAAAGCAAGTTCGCGAATGACCTTCGCGCTAGGTGCTATAAGAGCTGCGCAGTGGTTGAAAAATAAACCTGCAGGACTTTATGACATGCAAGATGTGCTAGATTTAAAGTAGTTAAGTTCCTTTTTTAACGCTTTGAGGTGGTTTTTTGCTATAACCACTTATTTATTGCAACTTACTAATTAGCGTTAGACCTAAAAGCCAACTTCATGTAGAATGCAGCCAATTTGCCAAAAATTACTAAATGCGTGTTTCCAATTATACTCATGTGGTTAGCAAAACCGGGGTTTGTGTGGGAATGAAAAGAGTTTTAGGCAAGAAAAATGAATGAAGGTTTAGTGGTTTACATCGGCATCATTTAAGACTGCGTAAAACAATTTAAGCTCACAGAAATCAGGTTTTGACCAATTATCTGAGTATTGGCGGGGTGTTAAGCAATTTGCTTACTCCCGTTTTTTACTGTTAGGAGGTTTAACTTGACTAAATCCGCTCTGTTAGTCCTAGAAGACGGCACAGTGTTTCGCGGTACTGCAATCGGCGCTGACGGCATGTCAGTCGGTGAAGTAGTATTCAATACGTCTATGACTGGTTATCAAGAAATTTTGACTGATCCATCGTACGCGGAACAAATCGTAACTTTGACGTACCCACATATCGGTAATACGGGTACCAACAGCGAAGACGAAGAAGCGAGTCATATTTGGGCTAAAGGCCTAGTGATCCGTGATTTGCCACTGCTAGCGAGTAATTTTCGTAACGAGCAATCGTTAGATGATTACTTAAAAGAACGTAATATTTTAGGTATTGCGGACATCGACACCAGAAAACTAACCCGTATTTTGCGTGATAAAGGCGCACAAAATGGCTGTATTATTGCCGGTGACGAACTAGACGAGAAAAAAGCGCTTGAAGCTGCGCAAGCCTTCCCAGGCTTAAAAGGCATGGATTTAGCAAAAGTTGTCTCAACCAAGGAAAATTTTCAGTGGCGCGAATCAAGCTGGACATTAGGTGAAGGGTTTAAAACCTTACACGCTGATGATGAAAAGTTTCATGTTGTTGCCTACGACTTCGGTGTTAAACGTAATATTTTACGTATGCTTGTAGATCGTGGTTGTAAACTAACGGTTGTACCCGCACAAACCTCTGCCGCTGACGTACTAGCCTTAAACCCAGATGGTATTTTCTTATCAAATGGCCCTGGCGATCCTGAGCCATGTACTTATGCCATTGATGCAATTAAAACCTTTTTAGAAACCGACACGCCAATTTTTGGTATTTGTTTAGGGCATCAACTACTAGCGCTTGCCTCAGGTGCTAAAACAGTAAAAATGAAGTTTGGCCACCATGGTGGTAACCACCCAGTTAAAGATCTTGACCGTGATGTTGTAATGATCACCGCACAAAACCATGGTTTTGCTGCAGATGAAGCCACATTACCAGATAACTTACGTGCAACGCATAAATCGTTATTTGATGGCACATTGCAAGGTATTCATCGTACAGATAAACCAGCGTTTAGCTTCCAGGGTCACCCTGAAGCAAGCCCAGGCCCGCACGATGCAGCCCCATTATTTGACCACTTCATCGATTTGATGCAAGCGCGTAACCACTAATTTAACCGGAGTAATAATGCCAAAACGTACCGACATAAAAAGCATTCTTATCTTAGGCGCAGGCCCAATTGTAATTGGTCAAGCTTGTGAATTTGACTACTCTGGTGCTCAAGCGTGTAAAGCACTAAGAGAAGAAGGCTATAGAGTTATACTCGTTAACTCAAACCCAGCCACTATCATGACTGACCCAGAAATGGCCGATGCAACATACATCGAACCAATTCACTGGGAAGTGGTAGAAAAAATCATTGAAAAAGAAAAGCCAGATGCTGTCCTGCCTACAATGGGTGGCCAAACAGCATTAAACTGTGCGCTTGATTTAGACAAGCACGGTGTATTGGCTAAGCATGGCGTTGAGCTTATTGGCGCAACAGCCGATGCAATCGATAAAGCAGAAAACCGTGAGCGCTTTGATGTTGCTATGCGTAACATCGGCCTTGAATGTCCACGTGCTGAAATTGCCCATTCAATGGATGAAGCGCGCGATACTATGAGCCGTATCGGCTTACCGTGTATTATTCGTCCTTCTTTCACAATGGGCGGCACCGGTGGCGGTGTGGCTTACAACATGGAAGAGTTTGAAGAAATCTGTGAGCGCGGTTTAGACCTTTCACCAACCAGCGAGTTATTAATTGATGAATCGTTAATTGGTTGGAAAGAATACGAAATGGAAGTTGTTCGTGACAAAAAAGACAACTGCATTATCGTTTGTTCTATTGAAAACTTTGACCCAATGGGTGTGCACACAGGTGACTCAATCACTGTTGCGCCAGCACAAACATTAACCGACAAAGAATACCAAATCATGCGTAATGCCTCTATGGCCGTATTGCGTGAAATTGGTGTTGAAACTGGCGGTTCAAACGTACAATTTGGTGTAAATCCAGTTGATGGCCGTATGGTTATCATTGAAATGAACCCACGTGTATCACGTTCATCGGCACTGGCGTCTAAAGCAACGGGTTTCCCAATTGCTAAAATTGCAGCAAAATTGGCTGTAGGTTACACACTTGATGAGCTTCAAAACGATATTACTGGCGGTAAAACACCAGCATCGTTTGAACCTTCAATCGATTACGTGGTAACAAAAATTCCTCGCTTTAACTTTGAAAAATTTGCCGGTGCAAACGACCGTTTAACGACGCAAATGAAATCAGTAGGCGAAGTAATGGCGATTGGTCGTAACCAACAAGAGTCATTACAAAAAGCATTACGTGGTTTAGAAGTAGGCGCAACGGGCTTTAACCCAATTGTGGCGCTTGACGACCCGAAAGCAAAAGAAAAAATCATTCGTGAATTACGTGAGCCAGGTGCAGAGCGTATTTGGTACATTGCCGATGCAATGCGCCATGGTATGAGCGTTAAAGATGTATTTGAATTAACTAAGATTGACCCTTGGTACTTAGTACAAATTGAAGATATCTTAAAAGACGAAGCTAAAATTTCAGAAGTCGGTATGGCCGGCTTAAATGCAGACTTCTTGCGTAAACTTAAACGCAAAGGGTTTGCCGATCCGCGTATTGCAGAAATTGCCGGTGTGTCAGAAGCTGAAATCCGTAAAAAGCGTCATCAACTCAATATTGTGCCTGTGTACAAGCGCGTTGATACGTGCGCTGCCGAATTTAGCTCAGACACGGCTTACATGTACTCATCTTACGATGAAGAGTGTGAAGCTAACGCATCTGACCGTGATAAAATCATGGTGATTGGTGGCGGTCCTAACCGTATCGGCCAAGGTATTGAATTTGACTACTGTTGTGTTCATGCTGCGCTTGCGCTTCGTGAAGACGGTTACGAAACTATTATGGTTAATTGTAACCCTGAAACGGTATCTACCGATTACGATACGTCAGACCGTTTATACTTCGAACCAATTACGCTTGAAGACGTACTAGAAATTGTACGTGTTGAAAAGCCAAAAGGCGTTATCGTACAGTACGGTGGTCAAACGCCACTTAAACTTGCGCGTGAGCTTGAAGCGAACGGCGTGCCAGTAATTGGTACTTCGCCAGATGCAATTGACCGTGCAGAAGACCGTGAACGCTTCCAACAACTTGTTGAGCGTTTAGACCTACTGCAGCCAGAAAATGCGACGGTTACCTCTATTGAAGAAGCACTACTTAAATCAGTTGAGATTGGTTTCCCACTGGTAGTACGTCCTTCGTACGTATTAGGTGGTCGTGCGATGGAAATTGTATACGATGAGCAAGACTTACGTCGTTACATGACCGAAGCTGTATCTGCATCAAATGAAGCGCCAGTATTACTAGACCGTTTCTTAGATAACGCGATAGAAGTTGACGTTGACGCAATTTGCGACGGCGAGCAAGTGATTATTGGCGGTATCATGGAGCATATTGAACAAGCGGGCGTTCACTCTGGTGACTCAGCATGTTCATTACCAGCTCACTCGCTAACGCAAGAAGTGCAAGATGTGATGCGTAAGCAAGTAACTGATATGGCCCTTGAGCTTGGCGTAGTGGGTTTGATGAATACACAGTTTGCGGTTAAAGATGGCAAAGTGTATTTAATCGAAGTAAACCCGCGTGCAGCACGTACAGTTCCATTTGTATCTAAAGCAACGGGTGTAGCACTTGCAAAAGTAGCGGCACGTTGTATGGCGGGTCAATCTTTAGCAAGCCAAGGCATTACTAAAGAAGTGATTCCACCTTACTACAGCGTAAAAGAAGTGGTATTGCCATTTGCTAAGTTCCAAGGTGTGGATCCTATCCGTGGCCCAGAAATGCGCTCTACGGGTGAAGTAATGGGTGTTGGTGATACTTTCGCCGAAGCGTTCGCAAAAGCACAATTAGGTGCAAGCAACACTTTACCACGTGGTGGTCGCGCGTTACTATCTGTACGTAATAGCGATAAGCCACGTATTGTAGAACTAGCTAAAACCATGACAGACCTTGGTTTTGAGCTAGATGCAACAGGTGGAACAGCTGCTGCACTTGAAGATGCTGGAATTACGGTTCGCCGTGTAAATAAAGTATATGAAGGTCGTCCGCACATTCTTGATAGAATCAAAAATGGCGAGTATAGCTATATCGTTAATACCACCGAAGGTCGCCAAGCGATTGAAGATTCGAAGGTGTTACGTCGTGGTGCATTGCAGCACAAAACCAATTATACTACGACATTGAATGCGGCATTTGCTAACTGTACTGCTAACCAAGCAGATGACCGCAGTAAAGTGACGTCTGTTCAAGAACTACACCTGCGATTGAACTAAGGAAATGTGCCAAGGCCGTAACCACGGCCTTGGGATTAAGTGAGAAAAGTATGCAATCAATTCCAATGACAGTTCGTGGCGCAAAATTATTGCGCGATGAACTTAACGAATTAAAAACTGTTACCCGTCCAAAAATTGTATCTGATATTGCTGATGCACGTGAACACGGCGACTTAAAAGAAAATGCTGAGTATCACGCTGCGCGTGAGCAACAGGGTTTTTGTGAAGGCCGTATTCAAGAAATTGAAGCAAAACTTTCAAACATGCAGATGATTGACGTAACAAAGATGCCTAATACAGGTAAAGTGATTTTTGGTACTACAGTAACCATCGTTAATGTTGAAACCGACGCTGAAGTTAAATATCAGATTGTTGGCGATGATGAAGCAGATATTAAAAGTAATTTAATCTCTGTTAATTCACCAATTGCTCGCGGCTTAATTGGTAAACAAGCGGATGACGCTGTGATTATCAAAACGCCAAAAGGTGATGTAGAGTACGAAATCATTGAGGTTGAGTATATTTAATTAGTTAACTCACTTTAGCGTTTTATAAAAACCAGTGCTTAGCAACAAGCACTGGTTTTTTTATGCTTGGTTTTTATATTTGGTTTAGATACCGGTCAATTATTATTCATTGTTTGTAAATGTAGGCTATGTTGTTATGGTAGTAACCTATTCTTCAATAAGGAAATAATATGGCAAATATACTGTATCCAGCACCTTTAAAAATGGGATCTAAAATCGCCGTGTGTTCTTTATCAGCGGGGATCAAATCAAAATATCACCCACGGTTAGACATCGTCATTAACGGCTTAAAACAAAGAGGTTATGAGGTTGTTGAGGGGGAGTTTTTACGTCAAAACGAACCGCGAACTCAGCTAACAGCCAAGCAGCATGCCAAGCAACTAATGGACTTTTTATTAGATGATGAAATAGATGCGATTATGCCGCCAATGGGCGGAGAGCTGGCAATGGAAATATTGCCGTTACTTGATTTTGGCGCAATTAAAAATGCCAAACCTAAATGGTTAGTGGGCTATTCAGATGTCAGCACGATTGCCTGTGCACTGACAGCAAAATGTAATTGGGCAACACTGCATAGCGCCAATTTAATTCAGTTACACCCCGATGAAAAAGACCCATATTGTTTACAAATTTTTGAAAGTCTAAGCTATGAGGCTAATAGTGAGTTTGAGCAAGCCCCCTCTGTTTATCACCAGCATAGTAAACCTGATTATGCACATAACCCAAACGCATTATTTGATCACAGCGCGCCAACCCAGTGGCAATGTTTAAATTACACCGATAAACGCAGTATCGAAATGTCAGGGCGATTGTTTGGTGGGTGTCTTGATACGGTTGGGCTGTTGCTTGATTCGCCTTTTTTAGCACTGCATGAGTTTAAAAAGCATAATGCCTCGCAAGGTATTGTGCTTTATTTAGAAAGCGCAGAGCTCACGCCTGCCACGGTTGCACGGTTTTTATTGTCACTCAAATTAGCCGGTATGTTTGATGATATAAACGGGGTGATTATTGGCCGCCATGTAACCTTACAGGGGCAAGATCCGGGGTTTGATTATCGCCAAGGCTTAAATGCCGCTTTTGGCGGGTGTTTATTTCCGGTGATCATTGATGCCGATATTGGTCACATCCCTCCTAATTTAAATTTAATCAATGGAGCTTTATGCACTGTTACCGCAGATGTTGATCAAGGCAAAGTTATTAGTGCGTCTGTGGTCATAAAACTAGCCTAATGAAGTGAGCTGCTCACTAACAATTTAAAGTGAGCAGCTTTGACTTATAAAACCTGAATTACTTGTTCTTTGCTTAAACGTGATTTTGGCAGCTTAGCATTGTAGTCTTCTTCTGCATCATGGTAACCCAGCGCAAGTGCTACATCACACACATAGCCGTCTAATTCGCTTGCAAACTCTTCACCAATCAGCTGTGCATCAACGCCTTCCATCGGCGTGGTATCAATCCCCAAGCGTGCTGCTGCATGCATAGTATTGCCTAAAGCAATGTAGGTTTGTGCTTTGGTCCACGCGGCATTGTTGCCTTGCTCATCGGTATTCATATCAACAAAAGCAAATGCGCCAAACGCTTGTTCGCGGTTTTCACTTTGAGTACGGCCATTTTTAATATCTGCATCAATGACTTGTGCGTAGTCATCACGTTTATATTTAGGGTTGTAAGCAAATAAAATAATGTGCGACGCCGCTTTAATGTGTGGCTGATTAAATTGAAACTTATTAGCAAAGGTAGTGTGCATACGCTCTTTTGCAGCGTCTGATTCAATCACTACAAATTTCCAAGGCTGCGAATTAATTGACGAAGGAGAAAGACGCATCGCGTCATACAATACCGCTAAATCGTCTTGAGAAATGCGCTTTGTCGCGTCGTAACGTTTAGCAGTATAGCGGCTTTCAAGGTCGCGAATAATAGGGTGAGTCATAGTCTCTCCATAATAAAAAAGGGCTAATAAACAGTGTTCACTGAGTGTATGAGCAACATAATACAATTTGCTTTGTTTAAAATAAACAGCATAATTATTGAATCATTATCAAATAAAAATAGATAATATGCAGATTGATGACTTAAAACTGATTTTAAAAGTAGCAGAGTGTCGAAGTATTACTTTAGCTGCTGCTAAGTTAGATATGCGCACAGCAACCGCCAGTGCGGCTATTAAGCGCGTAGAATCAGCCCTTGGCTGCGAATTATTTATTAGAACAACTCGCCATTTGCGTTTATCCAGTGCAGGGGAGCGGTACATACCCCAATGCGAACAAGCGCTGGCTGTACTTGAAACGGCAAGGCAAAACCTCAAAGGAGAACATGATGCTATTGAGGGAGAATTGCGGGTGGCTACTTCATCTGATTTAGGGCGCAACCTAGTGATCCCCTGGATTGATGACATTATGGATAGGTACCCAAGTGTGAGCTTGCGTACACACATTAGCGATAGCAATATCGATTTTTTTCGTGATTCGGTTGATATTGCACTGCGTTATGGCTCCCCAAGTGATAGCAGTGTTTATGGATTTAAAATTTGCAACGTACCGCGGCTACTTTGTGCTACACCTACCTATTTAGCTAAATATGGTGAGCCAGAGCACCCTGATGATTTAGCGCAGCATCAAGGGTTATTTTATCAGCTGCAAGGTATTATCAATAATGTATGGGAGTTTACCGATGGCCAAAAAAAATACAAAGTAAAAATGCAGGGTAGACGTGCCTCAAATGATGGCGATTTAGTCAGGCGTTGGTGTTTGGCAGGTAAAGGTTTAGCGGTTAAATCGGCGTTAGATATTGCTGATGACTTATTAAATAAACGCGTTGTTACTGTGATGCCTAACTATCAGCACACCCAAGGGGAGCTGTGGCTTATTTGTCCAAGCAGACAATTGATTACTCCCGCTGTACGACTACTACGCGATGTGTGCAGAGAAAAAACCGCTCACTTATTGAATCAGCTAGTAAAAGAGGGAATTGTTGATAAACGTGTATTAATTAACGAGTAACAAATACACGCTTAGTAATGTTAACTTAAGTGGTTATTAAAAAACGCTAATGTACGCTGCCATGCAAGTTCGGCATTTTTTTCATCGTAGCGGCCAGTTGAATCGTTATGAAAACCATGATTTGCGCCTTCGTACATGTGCATAGTGTAATCAACATTGTTTGATTTTAAGCTCTGCTCATATTCAGGCCATGTGGTGTTAACGCGTTTATCAAGCTCAGCTAACTGAATCATTAATGGCGCTTTAATGTTTTTATGTAAGCTTTCACTTGCAGGTGTACCATAAAAGGGCACGCCCGCAGTCAATAAATTACTGTCTACGGCAGCTAAATAGTTAACAATATAGCCACCAAAACAAAAACCAACGGCACCTAATTTACCATTACTATTTGGATGCGCCTTCAAAAAATGCGCGGCGGCAACAAAATCATTTTGTATTTTAACGCGATCCATCGTGCGTTGCATGGCTCGACCTTCATCGTCGTTGCCTGGATAGCCACCCAGTGGGTATAACGCATCAGGTGCAAAAGCAATAAACCCGGCTTTAGCCAGTCGCCTTGCAACATCTTTTACATACGGATTTAAGCCGCGATTCTCGTGTACTACTAATACAACAGGTAGTTTGCCTTGTATATTTGTTGGAATCACTAAGTAGCCTTTGCCCGAACCATAGCCATCAGGCGAATCAAATTCTTGGTAAGTGGCTTTTATGTCATCGTCGTTAAATGAGACTTGCTCGGCTTGAGCGTAATTAGGTAATAATGCACCTGTAAGCACCGTCATTGAAAAGCCCAATGCGGCTAAGCCACCAAGCTTTTTCATAAATGTGCGTCTATCAATTAAACCGTGAGCGTATTCGTCATACCAATCAAATGCTTCTTGAGGAATGTGTTCGGACTGAGGGGAATTCATAGTTGTGCCTTATTTATTATGATTATTAAATACCATAACGTAAAAGGCATAAAAAACGAGCAGTTTAATGTATAAATAAAAAGCTCGGCATAATAATACCGAGCTTTTTGGTTGGGATTTTACTTAATTTAGTGATTTATCGTTGCTGGTTGGCCATCGACTAGGGCATCTTTACCGCGCCATTTGCGGATCAGGCGTTTTGCATCTTCAAGCGCAACATATTGACACGGTATAAGAATAAGCGTTATTACCGTGGCAAACAGCACACCAAAAGCGAGCGATACCGCCATCGGTATTACAATTTTTGCTTGTAAGCTGGTTTCCATAATAATCGGCATGACCCCAATAAAGGTGGTGATTGAAGTTAGTAATATGGCTCTAAAGCGACGTGCACCGGCTTGCATTACCGCTTGTTTTATTGCCACACCTTCAGCACGCGCTTTGTTTACAAAATCTACCATCACGAGTGAGTCATTAACCACCACACCGGCTACCGCAATAATGCCAAACATCGATAAGCTGCTCATGGTCATACCTAGTACCATGTGGCCAAACATGGCACCAACCACACCAAATGGAATGACCGACATAATAATTAATGGTTGCGAGTAAGAGCGCAGAGGAATGGCCAATAATGCAAAAATTATGATCATCGATAGCGCAAAGTCACGTAATTGCTCATCAGCGCTATCCATTTCCTCTTGAATACGACCAGCCACATTACTTTGCACCCCTGGATAGTTTTTAAGTAATGAAGGTAAGTACTCATCACGAATTTGTTGTGCAATCGCAAATGGCTCTACTTGGTCAGTATTTACCGCAGCCCATACGTTTACTGTGCGTTTTGAATTTTCACGGCGAATACGATTAACCCCATCAACTAATGAAATATTAGCAACTTCACTTAATGGTACTTCAGCGCCTGTGGGGGTGATAATACGTACGCTGTCAATATCGCTGATTGAGTTACGCTCATCTTCTGGGTAGCGGATCATCACTTTGATTTCTTCACCTTCGCGAAGAATACGTTGTGCTTCTAAACCGTAATAACTAAAGCTCACTTGTGAGGCCACATCGGCAAGGGTTAGCCCCATGCTGTAAGCAAGTGGTTTTAAATCTAGCTGTACTTCATCGGTAGCGCTTTGCATTGAGTCATTAACATCGCCTACGCCTTCCATACTTTGCAACTTGGTTTTAAGTTTACCAGCGACTTCTTTAAGTACTTGTGCATTTTTACCTTCGAGTTTAAAGCTTACATCGCCATCGTCTCGACCCCCGTTCATAATACTGTCTTGAATGGTTAGGGTTTTAACGCCCGGTAAGTTAGGCATTTGTTCGCGCCATAATGCACTCAGTGCAAAGGTATCAATGGGGCGCAGGTCGGGTTCAACTAAAATAGCCATAATGTTTGCTTGCGTTCGCCCACGTAAGCTAACTGATAAATCGCGGATCATCGGTTTACCGTATTGCTCTTTGAGCTGGTTATCAACGCTCAGTATTAGCTGCTCTATTTTTTTAGCTGTCTCAAGCGTTGCTTGCTCAGAAGACGCTAAGTTCATTTCTATATCAATGCGTGGAAAATCGTGCGGTATTTTAGGGTTAGGCACAAATTTAACTAAACCACCGGCAAACATTCCCGCACTGACAATCAGTAAACACATAAAACCGACAATTACGGTATAGCGATAATGAATGCAGCGGCCAACAAACGGGGTGTAGTAGTTATCAACAAAACTTTTTAGGCCGTTATCCATTACTTTACGTGCACGGTGAAGCGGGTTTTTTGGATTTGCTTTACGGTCTTTCATTGCCGCAATATGTGCCGGCAAAATAAGTTTTGATTCAATCAGTGAGAAAATTAAACATAAAATAATCACCCCACCAATGGCTTTAGAAAAAGCCGCACTTGGGCCTGTGGCAAGAGTTTGCGGTAAAAATGCCGCAATAGTGGTAAGTACGCCAAATGTTGCTGGCATTGCCACGCGCTTTACGCCGCGTACTACGTTATCGAGTGTATGGCCATGTTTTTCTATTTCAGCACTAGCAGATTCGCCCACAACAATGGCGTCATCAACCACTATCCCAAGCACCAGTATAAAGGCAAATAACGAGGCTAAGTTAATGGTGACATCTAAAAAGCCAATTGGCATAAACAAAAAGGCACCTAAAAATGACACAGGTAAACCCATCATTACCCAAAAAGCTAAACGTAATGGTAAAAACAGCGCTAATACCAACATAACTAGTAAGCCACCCCAAATCATATTGTCGACCATCATATCGAGGCGACCTTCGAGGTAGTAAGTTAAATCAACAATAGGAGAGAGCTTAACACCTGCAGGCAGTTGCGATTCTTTTTCAGCCATATAGGTTTTAAGTACTTTAGCAACATCGGTAATATCTTGATCTTTAGAGGCGTTTACTTCAAACGACAATGAGTTTTTACCATTGTATTTTGAGTATTGTAGGCCTTCTTCAAAGCCATCATTTATAGTGGCAACATCACCTAAATATACTTGCGCGCCATCGGCAAGGGTGATCAGTGGTAGTTTTGCAAACTCGCTACCACGGTAGGCTTGTTTTTCAACGCGCATTGAAATGTAGCCATTTTCAGAGCGAATTTGCCCAGCTGACATATTGGCAGAAAAGCTTTGCACTGCACTGGCTATATCTCTAAACGTTAATCCATAAGCACGCAGTTTGTCTGGGCTTACTTCAATACCAATTTCATAATTAAGGCCACCATTAAAGTTAACTAAATTAATATTAGGCAGTGCCTGAAGCTCATCTTTTATATCATTACCGAGCTCTTTAAGTTGGTAGTTACTCATGTCACCGTAAAGCGCAAGTATCATTACTTCTTGTTCGTATTTATCGCGACGAACAATAGGGCGCTCCATACCCGCAGGAAACGTATTAATTGAATCTACTTGTACTTTAATTTCATCGAGTACTTCTTGCGGATCAAACTGCTCTTCTATTTCAATCCATGCTTGTGAAGAGCCTCTATTGGAGTAGGTGATAAGGCGCTTTATTCCCTCTATACCCTCAAGGTTCTCCTCGACTTTTATGGTAATGCCTTCCTCAACCTCTTGCGGGGCTGCGCCAGGGTATACCGCGGAGACACTGATCCAGTTACTTTCAAATTGTGGAAACATTTGTTTGCGAATAGTAAACGCCGTTAAAATGCCACCAATAAGTATAAATATCATCAATAGATTTGCTGCAACAGGGTTGCGCGCAAACCATGCAATTAGGCCTTTTTCACGTGTAGACATAAGTTACTCCTGTTTCAATGCAAGTTGAGTAACGTCTGGGGTTGTTACAACGTCTTCAATTTTTACCGCCATTCCCTCGGTAGGGTATTCAAGGGCTGAAGTAATTAGCTGTTCACCTTCATTAAGCCCTTGGTCTGCGATCACCATGCCGTTTTGTTCACGTATAATATTGAGAGTTTTAAACGACAGGGTTAAATCGTCATTTAATATCGCAATTTTATTTTCTTTGACTAAATGATGTGGCACAACAATGGCGTTATTAACTGCACGACCTTCTATGCTAGCGTTAACATAGGAGCCAAAACGCAATGGTTGAGTTTTGTTAGCATATGGGGTTGGTAATTGTGCTACTAAATAGCTCATACGGCTTTTTTGATCTATCACCCCTTCACTGCGTACCACTTTAGCCTGCCATGTGGTTTCTTTGCCCGCGAACTGCGCACTAAATAACACTGTTGCACCAATACCGCCATTATTTAAATATTGCAGCTCTTTATCGGCAACCGGTAAACGTACTTCAGCGACCGAGGTGGCACTGAGTGAACCAAAGCTATTACCTGGATTTACAACAGAACCCAAACTAATGCTACGCGCGTTTATAATTGCATCGTAGGGGGCTTTAATATACGTGCGTTCTAAATTACGTTTAGCACGTTTTACACTTGCTTGTGCTGAACGATAACGTGCCATTTTCTCTGCTAATTGCGGCTTACGTAAATAAAGCGCAGAAGCGGTAATATCGCTTGAGTCTGCTTTAATGCGTTCCCATTCAGCTTTAGCAACATGCGCTTGTGCACGTTCAATCTCAAGCGCTGAACTTGCTTGGGCGAGCCCAGCCTCAGCTTCAATTAAATCAGCTTCGTAATCATTTGGGTCAATTCGTGCTAAAATATCTCCTTGCTTTACGAAGGCACCTTCAACAAATTGCCCTGCAACAGAAATAACTTGGCCACTTACCTGAGCAATCAGCTCAGTGCGGTCTTTAGGTTGCACAATACCGTACGATTTAACATCGAGAGTGATTGCATCAAGGTGAATAGGTTGTGCTGCAACCAATGGGCGAGTATCTTGTTCTGGTTTTTCTTCTGGTGGTTTTTTCATTGCTGAAAAGCCCGCTGCGAGGGCGATGCCACCAACAAGGACCGCGATAGGGAGTATTATTTGTTTTTTAGTCGCCACAAGACATTCCTTCATAAATTGTGCTGATGAACTAATGATACGCAATAAAGTGTTTACAGTGTGTTTGAAGATGTAACAAGTCATTGCACAATGCGGTTGCAAATAGAACAAATCGCTCTATTTAAATGCAAAGCAGCAACAATATAATTGAAATTTATTACTGAGGTTATAATGAAAACACAATCAATGGCGTGCCGTTTAGGCTGTGGAGCATGCTGTATTGCACCAAGTATTAGCTCGCCAATACCGGGTATGCCAAATGGTAAAAAGGCCGGAGAACGTTGTATTCAGCTAGATGAGCGTAATTTATGTAAGCTATTTGGTGATGAGTCGCGCCCTAAAGTGTGTAGTGATTTTAGCGCCACTTTAGATGTTTGTGGGACATCTAATGAACACGCATTAACGTTAATTACCGAATTAGAGCAATTAACCTAATTTGTTGTATTAAATACACATATATTTACAATTTATACGCTTGAAAAGTGTTGATAACCTGAACTCCGGATAATAAATCCATCTCAAGCAGCTATTTTCAGCGCTAACTGCGTTGAATTTACTTGCAATAGGTTAGCTATTGACGCGTAATTTCGCCTTGTTTTCACTAAAAATCTCTAGCTTGAGAAAATAAAAATAAATATCATTTTGATTCAATATGTTAGTAAATCTCTTAACCAGAGTTCAGGTTAGATACTTACTTTGTGTTTCTAAAAGTAGTACTGTGAGAGTGCAATTAAGTATCCACTAAGCATTGTCGCTAGTGTTACCTCATTTACTTCTCATTCACTTCTCTTTGCTCATACTATTTCAATTATGCATGTACACAGAGGAGGGGATTCTGCGCTTTTAGAGTACTTAGGGAGGGCTGCGAAATGAAATTTCTAATTAAGCTTTCTACTGGTCTGTTTCTTATTTTAATTAAAAAAACAAGCTCAGCGTGGAGTAAGCCCTCGCTGAGCGATAAAGTTACCAGCTATACGTGGCACTTAGTGTATATTGTTCGCCGCGCCCTGGCGTGCCTGGAATTTCTTCAAACGACTCATCCCATAAGTTATCAGCCGCAAGACTAATAAAGAAGTTAGGCACAGCTGGTGGAGTTATTTTTAACGTCAGCTGAGTAAATAGTGCCTCGTCACCTGAACGGCGAAGGGCATTTTTATGCTGTTTACGCCATTCATTATCTACTCGAAACTCTAACATATCCGTCGGGTTCCAAATTGCACCGAGCGTTACACGATGATCAGGAAAATTTAAGGCATAAAAGCTAGCATCAATATTTTCAGCGCCGTAGGTTTCTGTTTTATGTAAGTACGCATAGCTGGCAATAATTTCTGCGTTATCAAATTGCTTTGTGGCTAAAAACTCAAGGCCTGTGGTGTCAATATCAACCGGCTGTGCAAAGCGCGCTGAGCTTGAATTAAAGTTAAATGTCCAATCGGTTAGGTTGTTATCTTTACGATAAAAAAGCGCTGAATTGAGTTGCCAGCTTTGTTGCTCAAGTAATAAGCCCAGCTCTAAGCTTTTGGTGGTTTCACGCTCAAGGTTAGCGTTACTTCTAAACAAACCTCCTGACTCACTGCCACCAATGGCGGTGTAGCCTGCTACTTGGCTTGCCTCGGCATACGATAAATATAATGTACGCTCAGTGCCATCGTTATTTTGGGTATTGAAACTAACATCCCCAATTAACGATAGCTCAGAATCATCACGACTGGTGTTATCAAATGCAGCCCCTAAACGCACGGTTAGTTGCTGGTTGCTTGCTAGTGCTGTTGTGTATTCAGGCAATACACTAAGCTTAAAGTAGTTACGTGAAGTAAAGTTATTTTCAAGGGTGGTGGAGTCAATACTGTCTTCTATATATTGCGCCGAGTAATTAACCGCAACTGACTTTGTTTGCGTATGACGACCTGAAATAGCCAATGATTTTACTTGTGTTTCATGAAATGCTTGGAACGCGCTTGGGTTCTCTCTTGAATAAACATAATGGTCGTTATGCTTGCGGTAATAAGCCGATACTTCAAATTCACTGTTGGTAGCATAGGCTTGCTTATGGTTGAGCATCCATAATTGGGTTTCTAAGTCTTCGGTTTCATTTACACCAAAGGGGGTATAAAGGTTTGGCCAACCAAAAAACTTTTCTTGTAAGCCGTAAAATAAATCAGTTTGTGAATCGCTCCCAGTTAACTGCACTCTACCTGAGGTACGAGTAAAGTCATGATCGCCAAAATCAATTGAACCATCACTTTGTGAGTGCGAATATTCACCTTCAAAACCAATACGCCAATTAGCGTTTGCTTCAATTGGAGTACTCACACCTGCATGAATTGTTTGTAGGTTAAAGTCATTTGAGCCAGCGCCCAAAGAGACACTGCCACCGGTTGTTATTGGTTTCCAAGCAAATGACACAGTACCTACTGAGCTATTCATGCCATTAAGTGCATTATCGGCTCCGGTTAATACGCTGGCACCTGTTAGCATTTGTGGTGCAATAGGAATTTCTGCAAAATAGTGACCAGATTGCGGGTCGAGTAGAGTTGCACTGCCGACTCTAAAGCCGGTATTTTCAAAAATCCCTCCGCGTATCGTTACATCAGCTTGTGCTTCAGCCATATTGCGTGATTGCAAGTCAACACGCGGGTCGTACTCTAAATTTGAAATAGGGGAATCAAATGTACCAACGGGTAAGGTATTGGCAGTGGGTGACGCTTCAATTGTTATTTGTTCTATGGTTGCTGTTTCTTTACTCTGCTCTGCATAAGCAACAGTTGAAATACTGGCTAGTACAGCCGGTATAATAAGGTGCGGGGCACGATTCATATCATTATTCTCATTTTATGCAATGGCGCTAACAATTAAATACCTATCACTTTTTATCACATGATAAGGTAAGCTCACTAAGCTAGGGTGATTTTGGGCGCTATTGTACATTAATGATAAAAAACTGCATTTGATAATCAAATCTAGCGTTACAAAATAGTAACTCTGCATCCCATAAATTATTTACATTGGTCACTTTATTATGCAAACACAACAACCGAGTCACTCATTAAATCAGCACACACTTTATTTTGCTGGTGGTTGCTTATGGGGCGTGCAAGAATTTATGAAGTATTTACCTGGAGTAGTGACTACTGAGGCGGGGCGTGCCAATGGCACGAGTAACACAACACAAGGTGAATACGATGGCTATGCCGAATGCGTGAAAGTAACCTTTGATATTCAAGAAGTGACCTTAAATGAATTAATCGGTTATTTTTTTGAAATTATTGACCCATACAGCATCAATAAACAAGGTAATGATGTAGGCGAAAAATACCGCACCGCCATTTTTAGCCAAGACAGCAATCATTTAAACATCGCCAGAGATTATATTAGCCAGCGTGATGATGCTGAAAAAATAGCGGTACAAGTAGCGCTACTGACTAATTATGTCCCTAGCGATCCCGAGCATCAAGATCGTTTAACTAATCACCCTGATGATTATTGCCATATCCCAATTGATTTATTGCACAAGTATAAATAACAACTTCATTGGGGCGTATTTGAATAAAAAAGACTGGTAACTAATAAAGCTAAAATTAGCTGTTACCTCGTTTATGCTTTTTTTTTAGATTTATTAGGGGCTGTTGATCTTTGTAGTACATATATCAATCAGCCCACATTGGTAGCCACATCATAGTAAATGCTAAAGCGAGCATTGAATGATAATTTCGTTCAAGCTTTTCATACCGCGTGGC
>Ga0114899_1000296_pt1 | contig 38515 bp, 39 predicted proteins | sample MalvireepMed_215_FD_83497 | JGI IMG/M metagenome (GOLD analysis project Ga0114899, IMG submission 83497) | Marine viral communities from the Global Malaspina Expedition - Malaspina viral metaG DeepMed_215 | ecosystem: Environmental > Aquatic > Marine > Oceanic | place: Mediterranean Sea...
GGTAAAGGTGATTTAAAAATCAATGATATCTGCGGCCTAACTGGCGCGGTTGACATGGAGGTTGAATTTGATCTGGACAGTAATGAAGTAGATATTGGATGTGCGTGCTCATGTCCATGCAGCGAACAAGTTACAAACATATCGGACGTGGACTCGGGCAGATGTGATTGTAGCCGGTGTCCAGATCCAGAATCGAAAGAGGCTTGTATTGCTGGTGGGTGCGACGGACAGGCCCAGACCGACCCCCCTTGTTGTGAGAGTACATGTATCGATCCAGATGCTGGAGCTTGCCCTGCCGCAGACGCAATATGGGATGCTTTAGATCCCAACGCTAGAGACGCGGACGGAAATTTAACTTGGCCGTATTGCGCAGATTTGAGCGAGCTTAGCACCGACAGTCAGGGTCGGGAGAAGCCAAATTTAAAGGGTATGGTCGAGGTTAGATATGCAGATGGCAGAGTAGAGAAGTGTTGTGAGCCTTGCGCCGCAGGTGCTGGCGGTGCTTCCGCTGATTGCGGAGGCCAGTGTGTTTGTAGTTTGCAGGATTGCAGGACTAAGCCATCTTCCGTCTGTGGACAGAAGGCTCTGACATATAACAACTGGGAAGGTCATGGGGCTATAAGAACTCCTCAAATAATTCCCGAAGATGATTGTAGACCGGGATCTACCCCACCATGTATTAATCATTGTGAATATGGTTGTGGATGTCTTAGTGAAGATGAGTATTCTAGTCCAATCAAAATAGAAATCAAATCTTATGGAGAGCATACAACACCACACAGGGTTGTTGAAGAGGAAATCACAGTTAATTCTGGACCGGGTTCAGGGACCGATGACAATACACAGACATATACTATTAACACTCTGATAGGAACAACGGAGCCTTTTCCGAACATCGTACCTGCTTGTACTCCTATTGATGAATTTTGCAACTTATCAAACAAGTATCCTATCACTCAGGGTTGTAAATATACAAAATTTCCCTCCGATAAATGTCTAGGAATAACGGTAGGATGCAGTGATCCATCATTAACTGCTGCGGGCAAAGATGTTTGTACGGCTATTCCCGGCAACACTTGGACAGACTCCGGCTTGCCTCCCGCTGATCACAGACCCGGTATTAGAGAGCCTAACTCCGTCGTTTTGATGCAACCTGACTACGGCTACCAATGTCAACTAAAGGGCGGTACTGGTAATGGACCGGGCAACTGGGACTTTGCTCCTAAGAATGCGGGCCAGTGTCTTAGTGCTCACATAGACGGTAGCCACTGGCATCTCAGACCTCAAGGCGACGATGTCACCTACGGCAAGCCAGAGTATTGGGCCGTTCATTACGATAATTGGCCCGTTGGTGGGACAACATACGGCGCGGATTGGAGTCCGACCGACGCAGAGTGCGCTACTCATCCGAGAATGGACCAATATGTAGCTTCTATGGTTCCTGAGACTCAATCCGTAATAACAGAATGTAATATATTCTGCGAGGGATGGTGGGAAGTTGTCACTGATTGTTTTCGGGCGGTAGTATTAGGCGTATGTCAAGCCGATGGCATTCGCGGGTGTGTAAACGATTGTTATGACGAGAGATGTCAGCTAGAGGGTAACTCCCCGACGCACGGCGGGCCTCCAACGGCTCCCGTGGATTGCGACGATGGTGGAGGGGCACATTTATTTCAAACATGCCCAGAGGCAGCATTGACACAGTCGCCTATGCCTCCACTTCATAATAGTAATCTCTTCGCCCATCGAGAAGACGGAAGCGCGATGTCATGGCCCGGACATTTCCCGTTTTTGTACTACCATCCACCAGACCTAACGTTCTGTCCATATGGAGAATATTATCCCGCAATAGGATGCCCAACAGTTCCGGGCGCCCCATTCTCCGGTTACTTTCAGGGTCAAATTGATACGGGCGATGTTATGACCGACCTTGGTGGGCAGGTTTTAGGCAATCAGCTTTACTATCCCGGTAACATTAATACACAGTGGACTTCGTGTTTTGGTAATCAGCCAGAAGGATGTAGATGCTGTTATCCATGCGGTCATCCAGCATATGATCCTCTTTGTAGGCTTTCAGCTTTAGTTCAAGGTTCTATTTGCGATGTTTGCTGGGAATGTCAATGTAGTAATACCGCCGGTATGGATTTGGGGGTGGTTGAATTTGGAACGTCGGTTAACGATTCTAACGCGCGAGCCGGTTTACCGGATAATCTGTACGAAAAGGCTATGGGTCCAGCAAATCAAATATACGATAAGGACGGTTGTCCAACCGGGTGTACGGATAATTGGGGAACTGGAACATGCCAGCAGGTTGTGCAAGACGGTGGCAATGAAGTCGCTGGCTGTGGGCAATTTATGCAAGAGATGTTCGATGGAACATGTTGGGCGCCTATATATTGTCCAGAAGGCTTAATAGAATTCAGCAAATTCGGCGGCGGCTTTTGCATAGAAGGGGATATGTGTTGTGATTGTTTAAGAGAAAAGAGCGGCTGGTTGACACCGACTACTCCGAAATCGCGCACTAATAATCAACTGGGTTGGGGCTTAGGCTCACCAGTCTTTGGGGTTACTAAACTTTTTGATAGCGGGACGCTGGCGGGACCAGCATGGAGTCCATTAAAAGATCATGTCTGTCGCCTAGAGCCATGCGGCATGGGTATTGGTGGTGAAACAATTGTTGAGTCCCCAGCCGGTAGACAAATTGTAACAGCCAATTATCCATTATTGACATCGTTTACGTTGATGAGAGGAGACACTCTAACACCGGCTGGTCCAACTATTAGAATTCAAGACCATCAATCTATGGGTCCAATTACAGGTTCTACTGGCGCGGGAGTACCCATTTGGATTGTTACACCCCTGTTAGATGGTCAGGAGAAAGTTGGCTTAAATGTGGGTGACTGGGTTTACGTTGGTATCATGACTGATACCAAGGGATACCAAATAGGGTCAACGGTTAAAGGTAATACCGCCGCTAACGGTCAATTTTATGTGGGTGACATAAAGGGTAATACATTTTCCTTGTGGCGCAATGGCGCTCCAGTGATTGGTAATGGAAGTTTTGAAGGTGGACAATTTGAGGAATTTCAAGAAGGAGATGGTCACTGGTTCCTTCATAGCCACTTGGATAGCGGGGTCAACTGTCTTAATCGAAATAATTGCGCCTACGATTTTGCCTTCTACCAAAACCAAAACCAACTTGATAATAATTCACCCGGAGGAACTTCACCAAAGGTTCTTCCAGAAGCCCTGTTTATAGATTGTATAGAAGAGGCTTTTGCGGAATGGTCTAATATATTGGAAAATCTATGGTCTCCTCGTGTGGATTTCGAAAATACTCTCACTACTAAGGGAGGGTATTGGCCAGACGGTCCCCCGCCCGGTAGTCCTCAACCAGATCCTCCAGAGGTTGTTAGAGACCCTCGAAGAGGTATTAGATTTGATAGTCGTGATCCATTCCCCGGATTGAATAATGCACAGCCCGTTCCCGGTGATGGAGGGGCTAACAGTCACCAGTTGCGTATGAGATTCGTTAATCTTGGATTTGAACCACCGACATCCAATCAGGTTCCAAGTAATAAAGCCATTAGATATGACGTACCCGAATGGAAGCAGTACACCAATTGGCCCGAAGTCGGAACCTGCTTCCATTATGACGGGGTTACAAAAGAGCATACGTTTGAAAATATGGGAGAGTGCATAAATAACGGACATTGCTATAGAAATGGGTGTTCTGCCAACGATAATAGACCTTCGGGCATTATGCTTAATAGCAGTAACGAATGTGAGATGCAAGCCAATCCCAATTATGATGTTAATTTACAGGCGGGAATAAACTATACAAATCCTCAATCCTGTGTAAGCGCTAGCTATGGGGTGTGTGCAACTCACGAAAAATACGCGATGGTAACCCGTCTTAAAGATGATGGGACGTATGAATCTTTTCAAGCTGTTCATTGGGATAATTTAACTTTTCAATGGAGAATAGATAAAAGAGTTGTTATTCCAGATGTGCTTACAGAAGAATGTTGTAAACAAATCAAAAATCCTGCCACCAACGAAATTGGGGGCCACTGGATTATAGCCAAGGGAGAATGGCACACAGACTATGGTAATGGCATGGGAATATGGGATCCCGGCTATGGGGAGATTTTCCCATGTGTTCCTACTGATCCCAAGTGTTGCAACGGTGTTGTTCAGTTTGATGGAAGTAGTTGTACTGACAAAAACGGAAGCATGTTCCTAACGCCCACCAATGATAGACCAACCGGCAGATGCTGTAAGGAAAAAGAAAAAACGGGCATGTGCTTGGGAGATTATAATAATGACGGTTACTTTGAAGAGTTGGCTGGTTGCGACTGGGACTGCTGCGTAAGAAAGTTTGATAAAAAAGGCAACCCACTCAATCCAGAGGCCGGTTGGTGCGTGGATGGAGCCGATCACAATACTGTCTGGTGGGATAGTATATCCTGTCCTAATTGTGGGGGCAGAGCAGGCTGTGAAAGTGGCACTGGAGGCACTGGGTGTACAGAACAATCTCCAGCGTTTACTTTAGATAACGGTTCAAAGCAGAATGGACCTGTACAGTTTACTCCTACCCAAAGAGAGCTTGCTGTAGACATAAGCGGCACAGACCCCTCTTTCCCCATAACCTTTGTCTACAATGGCAATAATATGGGGGGTACGCCCACCGAAGAAAAGCCTATTTGTTCAGATCCAGACACCACTGTTTCTGAAGCGCCCATGTTTGCGGCGGGCGATATTATAAGACTCGGCTCTGAATATATGCGAGTAACTAGTGTTGATCAGAACACGGACACGTTAAGCGTGACGAGAGGCTTTGACATTGATGGTAATGTTGCGGGGGACGTGGGTAATAATGACAATATTCCCGATCCTGATTTATCAAGTGTTAAGACTGCTCACTCGGCAGGAACAAAGATTGACATTTGGCTTAGACAGGGCGGGCAGAAAGCTTCTGCGTGCAGACATATAGCTAACTGTGAAGACGAAGATGGTAATATTATCTGCGATGCTAATCAAGGTATCGGGTATTACCCAATCGATAACAGGTCTAGATATCGAGACTGTATTGAAGCTTCCCGCCTCGGCCCCCTGCCTGCCGATGGCTGCGGTCAAGATGGTGGGTGTTGGCTTGAGGGCGACGGCTCAGCGGGTGCGAGCGTTAGGGGTAATCCTATTGGGATCAGTACCCTGTATCATCAAATAGATACATTTACAACGTCTATTACAATAACAGAGATAGACAATACTGGAAGCCGTTTTGAGCCTCCCCGCAGCACTCCTGACACCGCTCATGGAAATAGCTACATACATAAATCTGCGGATGTAGCATTACCAGAAGAATTTACTCTTAAGACTGGAGATATCATTAGGATTGGTAAAGAAAACATGGAGGTTGTGAGTGTTACTTATGGTGGGGCTGGCTTTGATCCTGACGTTACAGGAAAGTGTACTATAAAGGTTGATGCATGTCCGGGGTGTCCACCACCTACGCCTCCGGGTCCGGGTCTTTTTGGGGCGCCTTCTGCTAATGTTCCTGAGTGTAATTTCACAACCTGTGCTGGAGACGATGTTGCTACCAAGTGTGGCCATTTTTATTGGTATTCTACTGACGCAGATGGCACTCGTAGAAATTGTGCGGGAGAAGATTTAAGGGGTATAGATTGGGAAAAGGGCGATATTATAGCCCTTCACCAAGTAATTGTTAAGAGAGCGGTGGGTGGTACAAATGCTGCGACTCATGATAAAGGAAAATGGATAAGAAAGAAATACGAAAATATTTTGTGTGATTGTCATACTTGCGACAATAATATTCAAGGTACAGCCGAACAGCATAAATGGGAAAACCCGACTGGTGGGGGAACCGGTAAATTTGCCCCGCCCGGATCAGCATGGAAACCTGCAAGTTGGTTCCCTAAGTTTGATTGGCAAGAAAACCGATGGATGGGCACACCACAAAAAGATGTTCCATTTTATGGACAGACAGGTGGAAAATGTGAGGGTTGGCCCGAAGAAAATACGTGTTGTCCCAGAATTGGCCAAATAAGAGTGGGTATGATTAATTGGTGGTATGCTCTGAGAGAGCGGTGGGCAGCACAAGGCAAGGGTCAATGTTTCGATTGCAAGACTGGCGTTCTAGTTGGTGGTCAAATTCAATACAGTGCTAATTCAGTTGAGATAGATGGAACATGTACTAAAACAGAAACACTTCCAGATGGATCTCAGGTTACCAGCGATTTTAGAGCCACCCAAAAAGAGTGCGATGATGCGGATTGTATATTTTATTCCAATAACTGTAGAGGATATTGTGGTAATGGAGATCTCTCTACGGCTGGCAGGATAGATCCAAGAACCGGATGGCTGGATGAAGAACCGGGATATACAACACTCGAAACATGTCAAGCAAACGGCCACAGTTGGTTTTCCCATAGTTATTTTGGGTATAACAACAAGGAAGCATGTGAGAACGTCGGTCACTGTTGGGACTACAGAGAGCCACCTCTTACCCTAGCCAGTGGCAATCCTTTTGAGTGTGGATACATGGGCGGCTCACCTCCGAATCCGAATCCGCAGCTTCAGTGTGTGAAAAAGGTTGAGGGTGGGTATGTTAATTGTCTCCCTGAAGCCCCATTTGGCGCGGCCAATAACACAATTAGCACAGACCTTCAAGCCGAAAAGAAATCGTGGGAAAACCATGACCTCGGTGGGGCTAGTTGCGAAGGATTCAGGATATTTACTGGAGGGGAGGGGAATTATAGTTTCAGCCGTGCTGTTACGCCGGGTGGAAGCACTAACCACCTCTTTGGCGGCAGAGTTCAAGCAGCAACGCCGGGGGGTGGCGACCCGCCAGATCCGTCAGATCAATGCGTATGCATTACTTCTGGTAAAGAAGATATTTCTGGAGATCTATATATAGATGCGTCTGTTAAATGGAGACCGGATTGGGTTGATCCCAATGATAAGCCCGGAGCTTATAGTATTAAAAGAGTGTTAATGAAACAGATCGGGCATATGCTTGGTCTTCCAGAGTCTACTGGTGCTTCCGGTGTACGTGCTGGCATTATGAGTCCTATTTTTGGGCCGGGAGACAACGCAGTCAAAGCGGACGATGATCTCTACAGGCAACTTAGAGTGCTATATGAGCCTAGATGGTGGGGAAGACATACTAGCTGGCAAGGAAAAAATGATTATTGGTGGTCCTCTGGTATATGGGCTGGGGATTTTTGAAAATTGAGTGGTATAATGTGTTAGGAGGAATATAGGAATGAGAAAAAACACTAGATGTCAGTGTGAAATAACCGGTGAGCCTAAACAATACTGTAATAGGCATCAGTGCTATAAGTCCCCTACGGAAGTAAGGCTCTGCCAACTCAATATACCTAAGTTTAGAGAATGGGAAAATTGTCAGGGTCATGGGCAAGATGAGGATTGCGTGCCCGCGCGGCCAGATAAGAATGATGAGATTAGGCCACATGGAACAATGGGTGTCGGCCAATATTATAAAACTCCTCCTGTTAAACATGAAAATGAGCCAGAGCCTAAAAAGCCGTCAGGATGCCCCTTTTGCAATAAAAAAGATAAGACCGAAGATCAAAAGCAGACAATCGCTGAAGAACAACAATCAAAGAAACGACCTCCCACCCTTTTGTCTCAGGGGTGGAATTTTGCTGCGGCTGTTACTAAATATGTTAAAAGCGGCATGCAGAACACTTCAGCGGAAGACTTTGCGGAAAGAATGAAGATTTGTGAAGGGTGCGAATGGAGATCTAATAACAGATGTATGAAATGTGGATGTTTTATCGATAAAAAGGCTAGTTGGGCCAGCGCTGATTGCCCCATAGGTAAATGGCCGAAATTAAGCGAATAATGGTGTATAATACTATAGAAGATACTCTACGAGGGAGATTTTAATATGGCTACTATCACATTCTATGCTGGCAATGGTACGGCGCTACAACACCTATCCGGTTCTGGATTAGGGTTTTTTGGTGGAGCCTTCGGCCAGTCGGTAGAGTTAAACAAATATCAAGACACAACCTTTATTACCAACAACAATGGAACTGTTGAAGGTCCGTCATCCGACAATGTTAAATATGTTAATGATGGAAGCGGCAATGTTACCAGTATCACACCGGCTACTGGTTTGAAATTTATCCCAAATAATAGGGCTTCCTTAAACGTAAGATTTACACATGGAAGTGCCGTTAAGACTCAAAACGTTAAGATGCGTATCTTCGACCGTGTGGCTGCTAACAATCCTGCCAGTGGAGTTTGGACAAAAGCGGCTCAGCTTTTGCATCCTTGGAACACATTTGGCAGCGCTGCAACACCCGCAGGTAAGGGTTCTGGAGATGAGTTCTGGTGGGGTTCTGCCCTACATGCAAGCACTCCTACTCTTGGCAACCAAGATATAAGACTGCCCAACAACCAGTTCACAGTTGGTGGCAGTGGTATCATAATTACGCTAGCTAAGTCGCCCGGACCTAGTGGTGAGTATGCCGGTGGTGGAACTGGCAGTACAGCCTCTCATACACAACATGACTGGTATGTTGCTCTCAGTGCATCTCCTCGTAGCATTGGGTCGAAAACTCAGTATGGACTTTATATGTCCTTAGAATATCTCTAGGGAAACCCACGGTAAATTTAATTGCCATCGCCTTGGGAGGTGACAAAAAAAAGCCCCGGCGGCGTAATGCTACCGGGGCTTTTATCTTAAAGAAGTGAGCCTTAGATTAAACCAAAGCGCCCTTCTCCTTGTCCCACTTGACCCACCCGTTGTCGGGAAGCCAGTTGCCCTCCTTGTCCTTCCTGCGTGGGAATAGTCTTCCCCCGGTCTTCATAGAGCCAAATTCTAGTCTGGCTCCACAATCTAGGCATCTAATTTCGTAGTATTGGTTCTCGTCAACAGTTCTCACTACGAAACGTAGATTTTCTGACGCACACTTTCCACAAGAGACTTCGTCAAAGATTTCTTGAAAATCAGACAGTTGCTGAAAAGCATCTCTCTGGGTTTCGGCTTCAAGCGCTACCGAAACTCTGCCACTACGCGAAGTGTAATTAATCTGCATCATTCTCTCCAATCAGACTCGTAACCTTGGATTTGTTCTGGAATGCTACCGTTCTGTTGGTAGTCATTCAACTGCCGCAGCATCTTCTGTGCCGTGTTTCTTGTTACATCGCTCACACTTTCATATTTCTTTGACCCCATGTTAACAAACTTACGAACGTCAATATCTAACTGCTTGCACTTATTATTAACGAAGGTTACTTGTTGGTTACTGATTGTATCTTCAGGGTTCCAATCTGCCGTAGTAGCCTGAACAATCCCAACAATATCCTTCTTTGCTAGTTCTTCTGCGGCGAGAGCGCGAATCTTTAAAGCCTTCCGCAAGGCTCTACCTTCTGCTCTAGTACTAGCTGTGGCAGCAGGATGAGCGCAGAATAAGTCATCCGTATTTCCATGCCATACATCAGCTACTTCCCTAAATGTTTTAAAGTAGCCAGTATTCATCCAGTCAAACACGACCTTGTAAACAACGGTTGCTCTTCCGGGCTTATTTGGATCGGTGGAAGGGAATACTTGTTCCGGCCCACTCTCCACAACTGTGCCTAACAGCATCTCTGAAACTCGACGTAAACCAGCGCAAATTGGATTGCCGTCAATAAGTTCGCTTTTGTCGAACTTCGTCATTACATAGTCAGACCACTCACGAGAATTATACAGAGGGGCTTCTGGGTCTATAGCTGCGTCGTACTCATTCTGGAATACGACATTGTCTACTTCTTCAAAATCCTCATCCAAATTAACTTCATCCAGAACTGTTGTTTCTTTATGCAATTTGACTAGCTCCTTTTTGTCTAGACCCTCAAGTGTCTGTACAGACAGGCCATTTAATACTAAAGATTCTTTCAACTCATCCACCTTTATTTTTGAATAATTAACCATTATAGCTCTATCTCTATAAACCTTTGTGACTTCTGTGGAAACTGCTTTTCAATGTCGTTTAAGATTTCTAAAACATTGTTCAATAGATCTCTATTTCTTTTTCCTGATAGATTCTTGGTTATGTGTTTAATCCTAAGAATCACATAGCCAGCTTGTAAGAGAAGGCCGGATTTTTGAGAATCAGATTTAATTCTCTTCTTGAGATTCTCTTCTCCCCAAATCGGTAAAAAGTGGGCTGGGCCATCTACTTCGATAGCAACTTTGAGACTGGGAATGAATAAGTCAATTTCTAAATTCGCGTTCGCAACCAATCCCGTCTTGTGAAATATAACATCTCTACCGGCTTGCGTCAAGCCTTCTCTGAGAAATTTTTCAACTTTTGACCCCTCCTTGGCAGCGCGTCTCACGGCTTCTGCTGCCGCTCTGCGGAGGTTTTCGCGCTCCTCGTCTGTCATGTTGTCCCATTGTTGCTTGGCTGTCTCAGAGCGTCTCAGGCGCTCCTCGTCGTCCATATGCTCCCAATGAGAAGACATCCCCTCGCTGATCTTAAACTTGTCGCTTTCTGATCTTTCCGTACCCTGTGTCGGGTGTTTGTGCCTTCCGCTTTTAATAGCCGTTGACTGGGCCTTGCTCTTATCTCGTAGTTTTACCCCAAGCTTAACGAGAGTTCTTCTCACTTTATTTGGGTATGTTCCTAGAGACTCAGATATTTCATAAGTACTCTTGTTCTTTTCTACATATTCATCTACGATGAACTTTTCTTGATTTTTAGTTAGTGACATATCCTATTACCTCGTATAATTGGTCTATATTAAAGTCGTCCACTATTCCCGCTACATCCCTGTTGCAATAATTTTTAATAGCAAGAGCATGATCCTGACTTCTTGCTATCAGTTGAATTGACGGATCATTGAAAGCCTTAACGTTGTATTGAAAATCATGTCCATGCGGACGCATCCATTCAAGATCCCAAACGTAAAAATACTTTTGAGATGGATTAACGGCCTTAATCATGTGTGAAGCCGTGGACACAGACGTGGCAATGAGAACGCCGTCAAAGCTCCAAATTTCGTTCACGCCCAATACGGCAAAGGCTGGTTCAACGACAAAGTTCGTGATATTTTCTATGAAGGCAACAAAGTCGTCCTTGTTGTTTTTGCACTGATCGTTTAATTTCTTAACCACGTTATAAGAAAGCTGGGACGCTCCCAGATCCCCTACCATAACCCCTATCTTGTTCATGTTTATCCTCTCGCTAGTTTTTCGAATTCGTTTATATCTTCTATGTAGTCCTCTTTGTCATATTCTGTAGAACACAGAGACAGCATTATATCTTCGCCGGTTTCATATGTCTGTGAGTCCCAAATCATTTTATCTACGAACACACTCTCGTGTTGTCCCATTACAATGGTTTCTGTTTTATAACCGTCATAGAGATGGACTGATATTTTACCCTGTAGGCAAATCAAAAGCTGCTGTGTCTCGTAGTGCGCGTGTTGTCCACGTTCGTCTCCCGCTGGAACTCCAGTCACATAAAACACTCTTCTCGGAACAAAAGTGAGTTCTGAGAAGTCTATGGGGACCAGTGTGCCATTATCCTCAACGAACTGCTTTAAGCACCCGCCTAGCTTTACGGACTTGCTCAATTATATACTCCACGTTTTCATCGGTAAGATTTTCATGAAAGGGGATACTAACCGTTGTCTTGGCGTCCTTTTTCGACTTCTTAAAATACTTGTGTGCTATTCTTTCTTTGTAGGCGTTGTAAACAGGGTGTAGGTGGCACGCCTGATAGTGTACTCCACAGGGTATGTACTGCTCTTTCATCAGTTTGACAAACTCGTCTCTGTCTTTTACATTTATTCTGTATAAATGGCTGCTCTTGTTGTCTTTATTAAACCCTGTGTTATAAGCCCTTCTTATTTCTGCCAGACGTTCATTCTTAGCTTCCAATCTTCGCAAGCCCTTTTGTGCGATGTGAGCCTGTATGGAATTCATGTGCATTTTCCATCCGGGGAATATCAACTCACGATCCCAAGAGTTGCCAGAAGGTGTAGAGCCTCCCATCACCGCCTTATGGAACCAGTCTATCTTCTCTCTGTCGTCTGACACTATCATTCCACCATCACAGCCTCCTATCGGCTTTGTAGGGTAGAAGCTAAAAATCATTAAGTCTTCTGGGTTTGCTTCTATTTTGAATAAATCTTTTTCGACCTGTTGGGCTGAATCATAAATGGAATAGTCGTTGAATACATGCAACCTGTACACATTTCCGACCCAGCGAGTGTCATCGCGGAAGTTTAGGTAATTCCCTGATCTAATGATGGCATTTGGAACCACCGGAGGTATCAGGCTGGGGATAGTAACGGTCTCTCCTTTATTCCACAAAGCAAGGGTAATCAGGCTAGTCGCGCAATTGGCTGAACAGGCGTATCCAGCACCAACATACTTCGCAAACTCCTCTTCAAATTCGGTGACTACCTTGTCGTGCAAGAGGTGTGTGAAATCTCTTGTGTCTATTTGGTGGTCTTCGACGTTGAACAGGTTAATCATTTGTTCTCTGTCCCCCAGTCCTCCCCAAACGCACCAACCTCTGCTCTTAGCTCATCATTTGGATCGTACTGTTCTGATAAGTAGTACAACATAATAGAGCCGGGTTCCAAGGCTTTGTACCCATGATAGACTCCCGGTGGAATTACCAAGACTCTAGGGTTCTTGTCGGACAGATATTCAAACTTTGTGTCGAAGTATTGTCCACCCTCTCCCGGTACTCCCGGTATTTCTTCTGCCAGACCAACCTTGAATGATCCCTTGACGCAGAACCAATAGTCTGTCTGGATGTTGTGCTTGTGCCACGCTACAACGTGTTGGGTTGAGTTGACATAGGATATGTTGATCTGCCCACCATTGAGATATTTAAAGACGTTCATCGCCCGTTGAGCGCGGTCATCCTCGTGAAACTGAATGTCGTCAAAACTAATCATCCAACTATTCCCTTTAGCTTGCTAATATCCATAGAAGAATCCACACCCATGGCAACATCCTCGACATCCTTGAGGAATGCTTTTCCAACATCAGGATTCTCCCGTCGCGCGAATTCGTACACTGTCTCAGCCCTTCCTCCTACGTTTATTATACCCACTTCGTCCAAAAGTTGCAAGGTAATTTTTGCCGCTTCGTCGTCGTAGACGAAACTCTTGGTTACATCTGCCAGCGCGTTCTTGTGGGGGAACGGCTTGTTCGCCATGCACACCCGTAATATTAGGCTGTTGTCGTAGATATGTACGGCGCACTCTCCTCCCAATTTAGACCATCCATATTTTGTGAAAGGAAGTAGAGCGTCTTCCTCAGAGTAATCACCATCGTCTCCGGGGTAGACATAATCGGTGGAAATGTAGACGAGCTTCACCCCGTGCTTCATACACGCCATTACAACATTGCTGGTCCCTACAATATTGGTAGCCACGCTGGCGCGCGGATCTTCTTCGTGGAGAGACATTGGTCTGGTTAGAGCCGCAGCATGAATAAAGTAGTCTGGCTTGACCATATCAATCATATAGTCTACCTGTTCAAAGTCCTCCACATTCATAGCTTTTTTGGGTGGAAGGAGAACGTTACAACCTGACAAACGCCCAGAATATTTTTGCAACTCTTTTGCAAATTTACCGTCACCGCCTGATACTAATACTGTCTTCATTAGAACTTCCTAGATATTGTCCTTCTTCCCTTGCGGGCTGTGGTCTTGTGTTTCTTGAAGGGCCGTTTCTTCTTACCCCCTCTAGACCAACGCCCCCATCTTGCTCTTCTTCTTCCTTTAGGGGTAAAATGTTCGTTGTGATGACAATCCTCGCACAAAACAACCAGCCCGTATTGTGATACTCCCTTTAAGGTTGCTTCTGTATAGACGTTGTGGTGTACCTGTAGATTTTCTTGAGATTCACAATTCGCACATTTTGCTTTCCCCCGTATTTTTTTGGACCTTATTTCTTCCCAAAGTGGAGAGTTTAGATATTCTTTATAGTTTGCAAACCCCATGCTTTTTAAAACAACGCCTCGTTCTTTTCTATTTAGTGCGTATGGTGTTGATTTGGAGTTCTTTTTCTTTTTTGTCATTTGTTCAACCCACTCAGAAGTTTTAGGGTCTTAAAGATTTCGTCAAGTATGTTATCTTGCGTGTAATAACCCGTCGATCTAATCTTCATGCTGTTAACAGTATATGAGTATTGATTAAGCAGGGGGATGTCAACCATCTCTACCTCCACTCCAACCAGCCTGTCAAGAAACTCTACTACGTCTTTAGTTCTTACGTTCATCGTAAGGGTGTTGTAGGTCTCATTTCTATATTTATCGTTTTTTATTAGATGTTGAATGGCAAAGCAAGCGTCGTTAATCCCTAGGTATGGTCTCATCTTCTCGTAATTGTCTGACCATACTGTAAGTGGATGACCTAAAGCCGCCTGATAGCAGAACTTATTAACTGCCGTATGAAACCGCATGCCGGGACTGGGTCCGAATATGGTTCCTAGTCTTAGTATTAAATATTTGCATGAGTCGCCTAACTCTTGTTTAATAGATTCTTCGATGGCTAGTTTAGATTCTGCGTATGGGCTTTGAGGGTTCAGATACTTCTCGTCGTCCTCGAACACCTCGTCCGCTGCTACGCCGTACACGCTCGTAGAAGATGGGAACACGAACAGGCCCACGCCAGAGTCCCTACACCGCTTGAGGAAGCTCTGAGTGTCCCTGACGTTGACCTTTTCTATCTCCTCCTTGTTCCCAAAGCTGCTGGCAGCGTCTGTGATGGCCGCTAAGTGAATGACGGTGTCTATACCATCTAGACTTACATGCTCAAAGGAGTCCTCTATAAACCTAACATCATTAAGGTTAAAGAGAGAACAATATCTTTGCGTGAGGAAATTGTCCACCACGGTGACATTGTGGTGGGGGGCAAGTTTTCTTATGAGGGCAGAGCCTATGTGGCCCAACCCGCCAGTGACAAGTATGTTACTCATACGTTGGCTGGTTCCCCCCTCAAGGTTCTAACCTCTGGGACGTGAGTGATGAATTGTCCACCACGTCTCAAGAACTTACTCTCTTTCTTGGTGATTTCTTCCAAGAAATTCCATGCCCCCAAGAAGGCATAGTCTACGGAGTCGTCAAACCCCTCCTTTGGAGATACCACCGGGATATGCACGCCGGGAGATAATTTGCCCTGTTTATCTGGAGTGGTGTCTGTAATATAATCAACCAGATCAGGGCCAATTCCGCAATAATTGAACACAGAGGTGGACTTGGATGTAGCACCATAGCTAACGATCTTATTGCCGCCATCCTTGATGTCGTGCAGTAGCTCTAATAGCTTGTGTTTAGAGGTCTCCACCCTTTTGGCAAAATCAAGGTATGTTTGCTTGTCGCTTATTCCGGCTAAGTCTTCTTGTTCCAGTTCTATGTCCAGACTTCCATCAGGAGGGTTTTTAATCGAGTGTTTCTTTTTGACAAAGATTCTGTTTGATCCACCGTGAATAGGGGTTTTGTCAACTCGAAAGATTTCGAAACCCATGGTGTGTAAAATATTGTTGAGAGCGGTTACAGAAAATATATGTGCGTGTTCGTCATAAATTTGGTCGTATGAGTTTCTTTCAAGCATCTCTAATAGAGAGGGGTCTTCAAAAATAAACACCCCGTTATCATCTAGGGCATAATAAATAGCTCTAAATGCACTGTCCAAATCCTGTATATGACACATGCAGTTGGCAGAGTATATTACATCAAACCTGTTGTGCCGGTGCGCCAATTGTACAGCTAGTTTTTGACTCCAAAATTCATTGTGGGTAGTGTACCCCATTTCAGTAGTAAGCTTAGCAAAATTGCCACATGGTTCAACGGCTATGGCCTTGTCAAGATCAAAATTCTTTATGAATGTTCCATCATTACTTCCGATTTCAAGTATTTTTACATCGCCAAAATCACGCTTAATTTCCTTGGCAACTGACCTAAAATGCTTGACCATCGTTTTAGAGCTAGATGTATGATATACGTAGGTATCATTGAACATCATGGATGGCGGAACAAAGTCAACATGTGAAACTAGACTGGTTTCCAGATCAACGCCTACTTCAAGATTGTAGAAGAACTCGTTCTCGCACTTTCCGGGCGTAAGAAAGGCGTTGGCTATTGGTTGTTGTCCTAGATCTAAAAATTTCATTATGGCATACTCCAATTAATATAGCTTTCTTCTGGCTCTTCCATGGCGCACATCCCGCAAACACTATTTCTTACGTCGTCGCTAAGGTAAACTGACCTAACGGGTATATTACTGTCTAATGAAAACGCATGCACTGATCCGGGCGAAGTCCCTACGATAACGTGGTCTTTAGTCAAAACCATGCCTCGCGTATATCCAACCCTAGCATGGTCGCCCGGAGATATGTGTTGAATGGGCTTTGGAAATAGTGGGGTCTTCCATTGTTTGACCAGTTTATTCCCAACCTGATAGCAAGTATCGCTTTCAACAGAACGGTTGAACACCAACCCGTCTTTCCAAGGTCTTGCGTTGTGTGTGTTTGGAAAATGTAGTTTTTGAAAACGGTTCTCTGCCGAGTGAAGATTTAAGGCGTACATATTCTCGGTTTTTGAACCAGCGTAGAACAGCCAGTCCTCATGCACAGACAGACTATCTAAGTGCATTGTGTCTCTTTTTTCGACCATCATCCATTTCGGACTATTAGGATCATTTTCGTCTGCAATCGTGTTTCCGTTTTCGTCTACTTCTGGAACCAGAGGGCTTTCTGGATCTAGAGGAAACATTTCTTCATCTAGATTACACTGCATGGCTACTGGCCATTGACGCTCTTCCAGATCGAACGCCATAATCATATCATACTCGTTAGATATGCTAAAGAGCATGTTGCCCCACCTAGTCAACTCATGCGTTCCATCAATTAGGTTGTGCCTGTATTGTCTTACAAGTTCGTAATTTTCATCAAAGACAAAAATAGATCTTGCTCCCGCCGCGTATAATTCTCCCTTGTAAAAAGTAAGCCCTCTCAGCCCACGATCTCCCCCACCAGAATCCCAACTAATATGTGGGTATTTCCAATCTAGCACTTGTTCGTATGTGCTATTTTCTAGGTCTACTATGTATAACCCACCATGTCCATCACCCTTGTTGGTGGCTCTTATCACGGAGGATACTAAGATTTTTGGAAGTTCACTCATCGCTAAATACTATTCCTCTAGTTCTAAGAGCCGCTATATTGTTATCATCACAGTACTTCAGCAATGGATCTATATAGTCTGAGTACAATTTAGAAGGAGAGACACCATTGTTTATTAGTGACGTATGTAGGTCGTCGTGATCTATCATGATAATTTTTTCTGTTTTGATTACAGACATTATCTCATCAATATTTTCTACCCCTGCGATACTCTCAATTTTGGGAACAAGTATTGGTCGAGCGCCGAACAGTTGCCAATTCACTATCTGGGAAGATTTTTCTACGTTAGAGATTCCCAAGTATCTCACATTGGGTCGCTCAGTAAAAATGGGGTATAGTTTCTCCAAGCTGTATTTATTGCTAGGAGGCTTCGTTCTTCCAGAAGGAATGTCAATAAAAAAGTCATTGGGGTGGATATTAAGATTTTCAACAAGATCTTCAAGAGAAAATGTCCACGCAAGATTAACCCGTATCACATAGTGATCAGGCATCCTCATATAGTTTCTTAGATTGTTAGATACCAGTATCATACTTTGACCATTATCACGAGAGAATCATAAAAGTGCATTGATTCCAGAGTGGCATTAATTCCATCGATAGGCTCAATTACTCTAGCATGAACGTATGGGTCTTCGGAGTTCTTCAACTCTAGATATTCAGCATAGTCGGCGTCCCACATTGTGTCCCTGCCAGTGTGCATGGCGTGTAGGTTGTCAACAAAAGACTTCAGCAAGTCTACGGTGGTAATCTGGATTTGACCCTGTGTTTGAACTTTCATGTTGGGTCCATGGATGCTCCCTCCAAAATGCGCCCAATAGGACGTGTGGGTGTCTTCAATGATGTAATGACCTTCTGGATTAACGGAGTTCCATAGCAAAAGAACCGAGTTAATCTGCTGGTACATCTGGTGGCCACCGTCATCCATAATAATGTCGAATCCGCCACCGGTTTCTTCTAGAAAGGAGGCGATGAATTCTGGATCGCCTTGGTCGCCAATGTGAACCTCAATCCCCTCTTCTTCAAACTCCTTACACTCTGGGCGAATATCCATGGCAAAGATTTCAGCGTTGGGAAAATATTCCTTCCACATCTTGAGACAGCCGCCCTTGCCGACTCCAATCAACAAGAATCTAATCTTCTCTTGCCTAACTTCCGTAAAGAACTTGTCATAAACCTCCGTGTAATGCAGCACGGGAGCTTCAAGCATCGTCTGCTCTGGGGTGTCCAGAGCTATCTCCTTCAGGCTCTTCATCTGTTTCTTCCTTCTTTGGAAAATAAATTTCAGGATCGTTTTTGTGATATTCTATGTGTGGTAATGAATGAATCTCATTCATATATCGTTCTATCTCTTCTGGTGTCATGTCTGGCATAGTTATCGCTTCATAGTGTATTTTGAACGTGTGTCTTTATGGATCGATAAATCTCGTTCTCCATCTCCAGCCTGTCTTCATACCCAGTTGAAACATATCCGTATAACGTGTGTAGCGCCAAACCGTTCCTGATGAACCCAAAGCGCAAACCCTTTTCCTGCCTGTAGAGATTAAGGGGTATCTCATCGTATGGTGCAAAAGCATGTGCGTCTTCAATGTCCCTGTAAACGTCTGTTCTTGCCATGCAAGTGTCATTGCAGAGATATGGACGCCATGTTGTGTCTATGCTATAATCCCTCTTCTCAAGAAAGGATGGGATATTATTAGTCACAATATCTCCTAGCATCTTCTGCGCTTCAAAATCAACTCTGACGGGATGTATACCTTTTAGAACAGCCTTCAGTTTTCCCACAGCTTTCCAATAAGCCTCTGGATTCCATACGTCGGCTTCTAACGTATGTTTATTTAAAAAGCCGTACTCTTCTACGTTCCATCTATCTCCAGCAGTTTTTGCCATGTCCTGACTCACAAACATTTTGTTCAGGGTGTTCTTGTCTTCTTCTGAACAAAAGTCGTCTATGAACATATCGCAGGTTGGCACACCAATATTCACAACTGGGGTGAGAGCTACTATACTGGGGTCTTCATACAGAATCTCTCTGTTTTCAATCATGTAATCCCAGACGTGATTACTCATTATAATATCTTCGTCAAATTTAACCGTGTACTTACAATCTTCTTCCAGCATGGCCCACATTTTGGACCTGTAGTTATTTGTTGGTTTTCTACCACTAAAATACATTAGCTTATATGGCACGTCTGTTTCTAGATAGCTAAGATCTAGATTGTCTGTCATCATAAAGTTTATACTGAGAAGTTTTCTGTTCTCTGGCTTAATCTTATTGATGAAGTGTATAAACAGGTCTATATAATCGCGTCTATGTTGTAAAAAGGTTATGCTGATTTCAGACATGCGCCCCACCTTTGGATATAGTCAGAACAAATTCCATGGCAATCGGACGTAGAGTTGGGGTCGGCAAGCTCTGGCTTCATGCAGATTGTTCTCGGCGTGGTTTCATAGCCGGGATAGCTCACGATATATCCGCGACTAGTAATAGTATAGTGATCTTCCTGATGCCAAAAGCAGTGGATGTTTGTGTGAACTAGCATTTTTTCTAGCGCGGCTAAATTTTTTGCATGACAGAGAAGCTTGTCGTTCATCAAAAACCTGATATCAATCTCGTAGCTTGGATCGTCATGGCCTAAGAACCAAACTCCATTCAAATTCCATACGTCAATTTCGACATCATACCCCAGATTAAGAGCGGTTTTGATATAAGAGGGAAGATTTTCTTTTCCGGGGTCTGGCCCATTGACATTTCCCCTGTGTGATATAAGCTTCATGCTACTTCTTTAGAAAAATTTCCAGATCTTCCGGGGTTCCCAAACCCCACATATTTTCTATTGGGAATATTCTCACCTTCTTGTCATCCTCTATAGCCTCATTAAAAACTGGACAGACATAGAACTCATTATTCACACGCCTGTCTGCTGCTATCATCTGTTCCGCATATTTAACATAATCGCTGCCTTTGGCCCAGTAGTATATGCCAACCGTTGCGTTATTACTGATGGGCTTCTTCTCTGCCACTTCCGTCACGAATCCGCTGTCGTCAACCTTGGCAAAGCTCCACTTGGGATGCACGGAGTCAAACGTAAGTATCCCGCCATCCACGCCATCTGCTTGCATGGCATACAAAAACTCATTGCTGTCCCAGTCTACGAATTGGTCTGAATTGGCTGTCAAGAGAGGCTCATCATTGTCAATAAACTCTTTGGCGAGCAACGTAGTACACGCTGCCCCCTCTGTTATACCATCCACCTGCACAATTTTGCAATTTGGAGATATCAAATGTAGCAGATATTGCAGGTTGTATTTCTCGTAGTGCTCTTTCTGCACTATAAAAATATGTTCAGCATCAACATTGATATTCTCTACAACAAGCTGGATCATTGGCTTTCCGCCCACCTCTATAAGCGGCTTTGGAAAGGTGTATCCTGCTTGTTCAAATCTCGAACCAGCCCCGGCCATTGGGATTAAAACTTTCATATTTCCGCCCTGCCACTTAGGTTTTAGGAATCTAGATTCGTTTGTTTTGGTTGCTCTGGCTATGCTAGCGCTAATGTTCTCTTGGGTTATATCTTCTAAACCCTTGACCCCCATCACATGGGCGCCAGATTCACTGGCCGCTTTTCTTCCAACATGCGAGTCTTCTACAATCAAGCATTCTTTTGGGTTTACTCCCGCCTTGACCATGCAACGCAAGTAGATCTCTGCGTGAGGCTTAGGAGACTGAACATCTTCGTTTGAGAAATACTCGTCGATATACTCCATGTATCCAGCACATAGAAGCATAAGTTTTACGCTGTGTCTGATAGAATTAGAAGCACAGTATACTTTATAACCCCTTCTCTTTAAAGCCTCTAATATTTTAGCAATATCTTTGTGGTCGTCTATTTCAACCTTTTCCTTGATAACATCAGCGGTGCATTCTTGTTTTCTTTGCCATATCTCTTTATAGCTCTCTTTTGGCAGACCCTTTTCTTTAGTCAGTATCTCCAGTTTTTTTCTTGTGGGCAGACCATCATATGTGGAGAGATGCTCTTCTCTACTAATGGTATATTGACCATCAATGGAAGCTAGCGCCCTGTTGAAAGCATGATAGTGTATATCCCTAGCTTCTACCAAAACGCCATCTAAGTCGAAAATAACCAGCTTGATCATGTTACGAGGTCTTTATTAATATAGTTGCGGCTCATCAATCCCTCATCAAAGCAGGGGAGAATCGGATCTTTTTGATGCGTCAGTTCCACCGCAGAAAGGGTGTTCATCACATACTTGTACTTATTACGAATCCTGTCCGACCATTCTACATCTTCTCCCTCTCCCCATACCACATCCTCGTTGAGTGGTGTCTCTTGCATAACTTCTTTCTTAGCAACCCAATATCCACCGGACACATACATATACTGCGTGTCTTTGTATGCATATGAGGGAAAATAGGATTTACCCGCTCGGAACTTTCCCGTTGCTGGACACCATGGTTCTTTTTGTGTCCAAGAAGGCTTGACTCTAGGATCGTCTAGTACTATCCAATCCCTGAATCTAGTGCCGTCATAATTTCTTACCACATTCATTGCGATATCCCAATCGTCTCCAAACTTAAGCCAGCCTTTGTAGAAGCCCTTGACTGGCCTGATGTAGTCGTGAGTGTATACGATAATGTCGTGCCGCGCTTCTTCCGTGATAATATTTTTCTTTCGAGTGATCCAGCCTTTTTTCACCGTTTCATCAAATTTGATCACTCGTGTCTTATTCGCTCTGGCCGCATAGTCTCCGACAATAATAATTTCGTACTCAGGAATCTCTTCCTGTTCAATGGCGTCAATGATCTGATTAACCTTTGATAGGTTATCTGTGCCATCGTGGCCGCTGTATGTAACAATTCCGAATGTAAATTTCATACTTCTATATCCAGCATTTTTTTCACCTCTTCATATACTTGAAGACATCTTTCTGATTCATCTTCAAGGCCAAACTCGTGGAGCATTTTGGACACTCTATGAAAATACGTATGATTGTTCATAACAGTTTGATAACCACGCTTAATATATGGTATTCTTTCATCAGGATATTTAACGAAGTGGTCAACAAGCTCATGAAATTCTTCAGGAGTCTTGGCAAAGACGACCTCGTCATTTGTGTAAACGTCTTCTACCATCGACTGAACGTGGTCGGAGATGCAAAAAGCTTTGTTGGACAGGATCTTGAAAGTTCTTTCGTTTATGTCGAAGCCGAAGTCTGTGGCGTGCGGCTCACTAATGTTCGGACAGATCTTAGAAGAGCACAGGAGGTGCTTTACTTGCTCGTCGCTAATCCATCCCATGTAATGGGCGCCGGGCCACCCTTGGTTTCCAAAGAACTTGACGTTATATTTTCCGACTGGATGGGCCAATGGCATCAAATATCTATCCATATTTTGTGCTTTATACGGCCAATATCCACCCACAAATGATACATCACATTCATATTCCGGCTGGAACACACCTCTGGTATACATAAATATGTCGGAGCCATTCATGATAGAGGCTGTTCGACAACCAATCTCTTCCCATCCGTTGTGTGTCTTTCCCACCCAATTATCATGGTAATAGATATGTAGAAAGTCGGGTTTACCAGTTTCCTCTTTTAGTTTTTCTACAAGATTTTTTTCTTCGTCGTTAGCAAACAAGACTCCGTATTTATCGGGGTCTATTTCATTTTGCATATCACCCCAATCAGATCCCTTCATCATAACCTTGAGGTGAGGTCTCTCTTTTATGCACTTGTATAAGGAGTGATTTAGGTTGTATGTTTGTCCACAAAATATATCTGGTTCAAATTCATCAAAGGCATCAAAAGCATTTTTTGCATGTACATCCCATAGGATGGCTTCATAGCCCATAGCGTCAAACACTCTTCCCCACCCCATCCTGATGTGATAGTGCGCATGTGGGCCATCGCTAGAAATCATAACTTTCATTTTACTTGTCCCATCTGGGAAGATCTTTTAAGGAGTCTATCTCTTTAATTTGCATGCCTTTTGGTTCGTCTGCCAAAAACACGCCCCCGGATTCAATTACCATGTTTAGAATCTCAAAAGTGTGCATTTTGTTTTTTTCTCTGTCATTACAAAATTCATGAAATTTGACCAATTCTTTCCCAGTAAGATAAATTATCTGCGCCCATTTTATTGGAAGCCCGTAAGCAAAATTAACCGCCATGTTATCAATTACTGTCACCCCAACTTCATCCTTGTTAAATCTGTTTTGAGAATCAACCACCACACACGAACCGTGCTTGGTTAAATTCTGCAAAGTAAACACGTTAAAGATCAGGTCTCCATTAACGATAATAACGTCATCGTTGACGGCGTTGTTCAGTGCGAGCCGAATGCTCTCAACCATATTGGTGGTGTCATAAAGTTGATTTTCAACTATCCTGATGTTTTTTGGCACAGAGTCAATGACCTTGTCTGCGTCAAATCCAACTGTAGCGATTATTTCGCAATATGGGTAAACCTTTCTAATATTTTTAATGATCTTCGATAGTATTGTGGACCCTTTTGACGTTGGGAATAAACACTTTGGGCCATAGCGTTTCATTCTACTGCCCATACCAGCAGCAGGGATGATGATGCTTATGTTTTTGTGCTCTGCTTTGCCAGCGTCTGATGATTTAGCAGGAACTATAAATCTAGAATTGCTTTTGCTCATTCATTCTCTGATGCATCTTAGATAGTATATATTGGAAGTTTTCATTAAAAACCTCTGGCGTTACATTAGTCGTCTGGTTGCTACCCGTGATGTTGGCTATAGCTAGAGATTCAGGTATATGAACAATTAAAAACTGTTCACTAATCCTAATCCACAAATCGTAGTCCTCAGAACATCCTATAAATTCTCCACTAGCGGGGCCGTGTAGATTCACATCGTAGAATCCAGTTGACTCGTGTGTCGCTGCAAATGCTAGCTTGTTGATAAGCGCATTGCTATGAACGATACACTCTCCCATCAGCACTTCTTTATTATACGGTTGCTTAAACTCTCTGACTACCTTTCCCGTGTTTAAGTCGTGTATATCATAATCAGCATACACCACCCCTATTCTCATGGGGTCTTGAATTAGTTTTTGTACCATCCGGCTGACTTTGTTGGGGTAGTATTCATCGTCAGCATCCAGAATAGCGAAGGCGTGTGTTTCTTCCCATGTATAGTTAATCGCAGTGTTTCTAGCAGCGCTAGCCCCGCCATTCTCTTGTCGGATGCCTATTACTTTTTTCCCACTCTTGTGTGTTTTTTCAACAGCTTCCAAACCATCCTTTGTTTCGACTTTTCCGCCCACCACACCAACGATTTTTTCCCAAGAGCCATCGGTAGATCCATCGTCCACTATACAAACCTGCAATTCACCCGGATAGTCTTGCTTTAGGGCGCTGCTAATTGCGGTTTCCACATATTGGCCATAGTTGTAATTAGCAATTACTACCGTGACCAAAGGAAGTTTTATTGACTCAGTCATAATATTCGTCCCAAGATTTTACAAACGATGTGCGGTCTGTTTCTTCGGCAAATATCTTTACCTTTTTCTGAAGGGCTAGCTTGTCGTTGCCGTGCAAAAATTTATGAACCACACACTGCACCGTTAATCCATTCAGGTCGTCTTTAGGGCAAATCATACTTACCGTTTCAAGATCTATGTTTATAGCTTTGTTAATTCTTTTTACAAAACCATGGGGAACATTTGCCCCGGATCTGAAGACCGTGTAATATCCATTGACACATTTTTGAAAAGCTTCGTCTATCATTTCTAACTCCGAGCTTTTATCATCAAGCATGGTTATGATATAAAACCCGATATCAGTTCTGTCAAGATATTCATGAGTTCTATGTCTAATATCAAACGTATTAATGCTTGTGTTTTGCACAACCACGGAGACGGAGACTGGCTTGTTAGATTGACTAGCAATATCCTTTAAAGTCACCTCTAGGTCATCTATAGTAGCCTTTTTCCCATGCAGGATCATGAAATTAACCGGGATGGAAGTCTCTTTCAGCACTTGTGTTTCTGGGTCATCAACATTCTCGCCCCATGTCATGTCTCGGTAGGTGTTACAAAATCTATCTACGATATAAAATTCTTCAAACCCATCTTCCGCTTCTTTTATTTCTGCCCCAGCCTCTTTAAAACGTTCGATTTTATTCAATTCGCAACCAACTTGTGTCTTACCAATTGTGTTAGCAAAATGACATCCCTTGCAAGACGATATCACCTTGGTGTTGGTGGGGTCAGGTGTTTCTTGTTTAGATTCTGTCATGGTCTTACAGCCTCCACCACCATTCTAAATCCGTTAACCCTTTTTTTGAGGACCGTCAATCCATGAGTCTCCAAAATCTCTGCGAGGTCAGAGACCGTTGTGTGGCTGGCCTTAAACTCCCACGGCTTGTTTTGAGCGCCGTGTAGGACATCTAGAGCCTCTTTTAGATCAATCGCCCTCTGGGAAAAGATTTTTGATATTTCATAAAGATCGTTACCACCAACCGTTAGTTTTCCTTTATGCCGCAGCTTCTTGGCCCAGTGACCAATTGCTTTAATGGCTATATCAAAGGGAAGATAGTCTATAATGTCACCAGCTAGAATTTCAGTGGCTTCAGAATCTTCAACAATATCGTCTAGGTTAGTAACATCTCCGTTGGTAACATTTTCTTTGTCGTAGCTATGGGGGTCTACGTTAACATATCCAGAGATAGGATCTCCATTACCCCATAGTAGATTGATTTTCATTGGTTTCTCCTTATGGCAGCAAGAGCGTTAAAGGGGCTTGTCTTTCCTCTTACCCAGCTTTTTAACTCTGTTTCTTTGAAATGTCCGATTTGTTTTTTTACAGGTATGTCTACTAGCTCAAAATCATTGTTATCTAATATGTATGCTACCGCTTCATCCAGTCTGAAGTCTTCTTCACTGCTGTTAAACAACTCTTCGTAGTTATAAGATTTGCTAACGTTTTTATTAAGGTCTGGAGATACATCGTGAAATGCAACAATGGCATCGTCTGTTAGCCAAGGCTTTACTTTATTGAAGTCGTTGACAACCTGTTTAAACGAATGAAACCCATCTATAAAAACAAAACTCAAAGGTTCTCCGTTATAATGTTCCTCTAGCTCATTGCTGTCACATTCGATTTTCTTAGACATCGCGCTAAAACCGCCCATCTCATAAACGTTGCGGTCAAACATGTTATATTTGTTAAAGTCGCAATCTACAGAGTAGACCGCTGGCTTATTTCCAGTTAGGGCTTGTCTGGCCAGACACATTAGAACAGCCGAACCACCACAAAATGATCCAATTTCCATCCAGTTGGATTCTACGTCAGAATTTAAAACCAGCCACAAAAGGCACTCTTGTTCATTTGGCCATAGTCCAATGGCATTTGGCATCCAGTGTGAGAGTATTCTAAAAGATCTGAACTTGTAAAGTAGGGAGTAAATTTTGTCTTCATGCATCTACAACGCCCCAAATAACATTGTTCCACTCGGAAACAAACCTGTCCATACCAAACATTTCTTCTACTGTTTTTCTAGCAGCTTTACCAAGTTTTTTGCAAAGCTCCGCGTCGTTTAGCAACTCAGTCATATATTCTCTAAGCTCATCTTCATCGTTTGTACAAAATCCATTCACTCCATTTTCGATAATTTCCGGTATCAGGCAAGTAGCCGTAGAAACTATCGCACACTCACACGCCATCGCTTCAAGGAGGGAACATGGAATTGGAGAATGGGTAGAGGTATTGACAAATATCTGAGATTCTGAATAATCCAAGCGTAAGGCTTCTAAAGATTCTGCCGGTTGTGACAATCCGGGTGTATCACCAACGACATAACGGGGTAGATCCTTAGCGGTCCTTTCCCATATTCGATATCCACAACACCAGTCTCTGTTAACCCAGTCGTTTACCACCGACATCATTCTTTGTTTGCGCCCAGACGAAGACACGGGCTTCCAAAAATCTGTATCTACACCATGATACAAGACTAGCGAATTAGATTCGTTTCTTCCCCACACCTTTCTGTTGTAGTCTGATATAAAAACATCTACATCGCCAGACAGGTTGCTAAAAAACTGAAACTGTTCATCCGACCAATCAATGGGCGGAAGAATGTGCCACAGATTGATTAGCGGTAATTGTAGATAGCTACATATGGATGATGCCATTTCATAGTGAGCCATCACGTTCTGACAAAGCACGGCATCAAAATCAAGGTTGAGCGGAACTACGTCTGCGGTTGTTGGGGGCAAAATGTGGTAGTTTTCTGGAATGGGGGCGTATTGCGTATTCCAGTTTCTAATTCCTTCGCCCGTTAATGAATAAAAATTATGGCCGGTTTTGCAAAGATTCGGCTCATATCTTTCGTGAGTTACGAAGGTTAATATATTTAACGGTTCGCCATCTTGACGAGTGGCGGCTCTTGTTAGAGAGGACACGGGGCTAATCGGCATTTTCTAGCTCTTTCTTTATCATGTTTCCCACGTTCTCATAAGAATATTGCTCTGCCGATAATCTTCCCTGCTGCTGGATTTTTAAGTGTCCCTCTCTGTCATTTTTCCACATCTCAAAAACGGTCCTCATTTTTTGTTGCATAGCCAGAACATCAACACTCCACCAGTTTTCATGCCCAGTATATATGTCGTTAAAAGTGTCCATCATTCCAAACACAGGCTCTGCACGAACAGGTAATAGAAATCCACCGCCATTTTTTAGGTACTCTGATGGGCCACCAACGTTTGAACATATGGGAGTATTCCCAAAGCCCATAGCTTCAAACGCTGGAATACACCAAGCCTCTCCATAGCTAGGCATTACAAAACAGTTGCACGTAGTGTGCAGACTATACATTTCTTCTTCAGAGATGTGTTCTGTTACTATTAACTCGTATTTGTATTTATCCAAGGAGGGATATATCTTTAGATTCTCTTTGATCTTGTTACACATACCCTTTACTTCTTCCATCGTTTCTTCTGGCGGTGAGTCATATTTAGTGGTCTTTATCAATAGAGAAACCGGCTCAGAGATATCAAATTCTAGATGAAAGGCTTTAATTAGTGCAACCAGATTTTTTCTTCTGGTCATGTCACCGATAAAATAGAATGAAAATGTATCATTGAGTTGGGGTATTTCAAAAACTGGTCTGCTGGGATCAAACTTCGTGGTATCGGAAGCGCATGGAATTACTTTTATAGGAACGGTTACACCGCTTGCCATAGACGCTTCGGACATTTGTTCACATGGAACCCAAGCCTCGTCCATGCAATTGATTCTTTGGGGCCATACGGAACGGTGAAAAGAGCTTGTTTCTGAAAAGTACAAAGCGATATTTTTATCAAAATAGCCGTTGTAATCTAGATAGTGAGGCAAGACATTTTGTATGCAGATGTCTGCGCCTTTTGATGGCTTATTTTCCAATTCTGAGATTTTGTCTGGAATTGGGTAGTTGTTTGCATTAAGCTTTAAGGGTCGGCACGCCACATCAATTCCAACTGCGTCCATTGCCAAAATATAGTCAATGGCGGCTTTTGCCCAGCCAGTCCCGTCTCTATATACACCTATGAATAATACTTTCATTATGGCATCCAAGTCGCTCTAGGCTCTTGTATCATACCCACTCTTCTTTGTTCCCAATAATTTCTCTTATGGCACAATTCTGCTAATTGATTGTACGCTTCCTGTAAATTAAATTCCTGAAAAGCAGGTTTATTATAGGCAAAAGAATCTTCGTTGAAATACAGACTGCTAGTGCCTTCCAAAAACACGCCATAATTGAGATCTCTAATTAATCTAGCTTCCAAATAGCTGTCTAGTCTTTCTGGTTCACCTAAGACATTAACAATTAGCCACTTGGCGGTTTCTCTATTGTTTAACCCATTGGGCATCTGACTGGAAGGCTCATGGAGTTTTGGAGGGGACTCCCACACCCCCTCATTGATTGGGACAGAGTCAAAATAGTCTGCCCACTTCTTGGCAGTAGTATCATATTGGTAGTGCCTTTTGAACAGTTGCAGTGTTCGATTTCCTATCTTAAGCCTTTTTTCGTTGGGTAGTTCAAAGAATTCTTTTATCTTTTTTGCCGTGTACTCGTTATCTGGAACGGCTCTCCAACAGCCGGTTTCAAGTTCAAGATATTTAGATTTTAACTTGAGGGGAGTTCCTTTTAGCTTTCTAACTACGCTGCTCATTGCAGAATAGTCCACGGACATTACTGGCACTCCACAGGCGGCGGCTTCAACTTGAGGTAAACCGAACCCTTCGCTATTAGCATATTGAACGTACAAATCAAAAGTGTTGAATATCTGACACAAAAATTCTGGCGAGACACCTTTTTGAACATTTGACAGGCCAGATTTAAATTCTCCACACCGAGGACATTTTGCTACAGCGTCATAAAAAAACGATGGATGTGCGTATTTACAATTGTCGCAAACATACGTAAACAGCACTTTGCTGCATAAGCCGTATTGCTTTAATATTTTAGGTAAGTCCCACCCAATGTCTGGGTAGCTCGTATGGCAATACAGATATACGTTCTCTTCTCCATCATAAGAGTCCAAAAATTGCCTAAAAGCGTCGAACAGATCGGGAAACAGCTTTCTCCGCTGATTCCTCATAACGGTTCCAATAATCTTTACACTTTCATCTATTCCTAAAGACTCCCTGTTCCCCTTCTTGTCTTCGAGCACTCTATATACGCCGTCTGCCGAAGGAGGCGCACTTCCCAAGCACTTGATACGCCCTCCACTCTCTTTTTGTAAAGAATCAACAGCAAAGTCCGAATAGGTAAAAACGGCATCAGCGCTAGCATAGGTAGCCAGCCACTGCTCATTCTGCCCTTCTGCATCAACGGTTGGCATTATGATCCAATTAAACAGCCTCCTGAAAGGCGACCGTTCTTGGAATTCTAACATCCAGAAGTCTCTGATGTCGAAAACTATATCAGGTCTAAAATCCAAGAGAATTTCTTCGAATCTCCATTCTCCGAATTGGTATACACCGTTGGAATGATACTCCTGAAACGCTTGTTGGTTTTGTGGAAGAGGAGCGTTGGGATATGTGATCCACGGAATGTCTTTGAGCTTTGGCTCTTGTGGATTGGCATACACAGATAGCTCCGCAAGCTCATACTTGTCGGAGCTATACAATCTTTTCATGATCTCTCGACCATATGTAGCGTAGCCTGTATTTAAATACGAAGCTTCGTTACAGAGAAGTATCCTCTTCTTCCTCATGCTTATTATATCTTCTGATAGTATTGATGACTTTTCTGATAATATGCTTAACTTGATTCTTAGGGCATGACAAGCGGTGAGCTATTTCACGGTGTGTATAGTTTTCTACTTTCATTTTTAACACTAGTTTTTCTTTATCGGTCAGGCACTCTGGTACTATTTCCCAAAAACTGTCTTTTGGCGAATATGAATTGTCACTCCTTAATACAGATTTAGTTTCAACGCTATGGGGCAACTCAATAGTTTTTTGCTTGTTCTTTCTTATGTGTCTAAAAATCTCGTTTTTAATACACACCGTTGCGAATGTAGAAAACTTGCTTTGATCAGGATCATAGTTTCTTATGGCTTTCAGAAGACCTATTAATCCGACCTGTATACAATCTTCCAGATCGCTTTTCTGGGATGAGAAACGAATAGCCTGAGAGACAACTAATCCATAATGTTGATCGACTAGTTGCCCCTCAAGGCTTTCCGTATTACTGTTATTCATTTAGAATGGAGTATCCTCTTGGTTGGCAGAAGATGTGACTAAATCATCTGCGTCTTCTCTCGGCCTGTTGTTGCTAAAGAGCTTAAACTTGTTCACTCTAAATTTGATTTTGGATCGACGATTTCCCTCTTTGTCGGTCCACTTGTCCTGTCGAGCACCACAGATTACTGCAATCTCATCGCCCTTTTTACAGTATCTACCAATGGTGGTGGCTCCGCTATCCCAAGCTTCAAAGTCTAGATAATTAACCTGCTTGTTCTTTTCGCCGTCCTTAGATTTTCTGTATTCGTTAATAGCCAGCGTGAACCTAATAACGTTTGTGTCGTTCACTTCGGTTAGCTGTGGATCCTGAACCATGCGACCGATAAAGTGACAATTATTCATTTTAAAAACCTTCCATTAAAAACGCTAGTTGAACCAATTCGTAGCCCTTGCCTACGCCTTCTTTTTCTGCTAGCTCCAAAAACTCTTTCTTAAAGTCTGGATAAGCCGCATAAAATATATCCGCCAGTTTTTCCTCCAATTTAATAGACTTTTTACAAGATGGAACATTGATCAAATCAATGAACGTTGTTTCTAATTCGTGGCCATCCTCATCGTAATAGAACATAAAATTAGGAGAAAGGCCCATCCTTTCTGTTTTCATCATTATGTCTTGAAAGATTAATATCCTTATAGAATATTCTGGACATTCGATAAAAGCTGGATTTACTGTCTCGGTAGAATAGTAGTGTATTCCAACTGGGAGAGGCTCTCTTTGTGCTTGATATATGCAAATAGAACTGTCATCGCTGCCTTCGAGAGTTGTTGTAGACGGAAATGTTACCGTGCATCCATCTTCTGCTTCAAAAACCTTGGTCATATAGTCATGGTCTTTAAAAAACTTAACTAGCTCCTTATTGTCCATATACTATCCTATGTAACGTATAACCAAGATTTTTTGCACTCATATCTGAGAAACTTTTGCGACTATCAATCCATCATCCCTTTGGTGTTGTCTTTTATTATTTGGCGGTTTACCATGAATCAAAACAGTGTTTCCCTCATATAGAAGAGGTTGATATTTCTTCCACTCATCACAAAACACAGTTATAGTATCTAGAGAGCCTGTATTATCTTCTACTGTTAAGAAAGCCATCGGCTTGCCTTTAGACCGGCCTCTTTTGACAAGGTATTCATTCACGCTGGATATTTGAACCGCCAGTATTATATTACCACGCTGGCCCTCAAAAAACTCTTTGCATGTGGAATTTGATCCGCTTGTATCGCACGCATCGACCTCCACGTAGCTCAGGGCTATTCCAAGATGTTCTTTCTCTGTGTTCGATATCCACCGTGGGCTGTCGTCTAGAGAATAGGGTGGATTTTCTAGAAGAATTATCAAGTCCTCTACAATGGTTTGTCTGGTTGTGTTGAAAGTTCCCCCTCCAGTTTTTTTGGTGGGAGACAAGCTCCTCAAAGCGTCTTCCAAATTGTCCCAGTCTTCTTGTCTCTCTCCGATCCAAGCGCGCTCTTTATCGGTTAGTTTTTGCCAAGTTTCATGCTCATACAACATTCTATTTCTGCTTATATCAAAGTGAGACATAGCCCCAACAGATATCAATGCGCTTACAACCTTCTTGTTTATATTGTGTGAGGCATTGACTAAAAAGGCATACCAAGACCAATCTGCGATATTTTTATCCAGTTCAGATTCAGCAGATCTTATCGCTTCTGTTAATTTTTCTACCTGACGCTCTCCAACAGACTTAATATCATTGAATCCAAAATTGATAATGTTGTCTCTAATACTAAACTTGGTATCCATATTTCTAACTGACGGAGGCTCAACCTTTATGCCAGATATTTTAGAGTCTCTAACAAGCTCTCTTATTTCTGCTTGAGTGTCTTGTTTTCCATCAGCAAAAAACAAATAGCTGCAATAAAAGTTGACCGGGAAGTGAGCTTTGGCGTAGGCTGACCAATACCCACATATAGCATATGAAACTGCGTGGCTTTTGTTAAAAGCATACCTGTTTGATTTTTCAATCCATCCGAAAATTTCTTCGGCAACCTCTGTGGTAACAATTCCTTCTCTGGCCGCTCCTGTTAGAAAAGATTTCTTTACTTGAGACATTAGACCGGCCTGTTTTTTCCCAATAGCCTTTCTAAGATCGTCTCCCTGCTGTAAATCAAACCCGGCAACAATCTGGGCTATCTGCATACTCTGTTCTTGATAAACTAGAACGCCTTGTGTTGCCTTGAGAATTGGTTCTAGAGATTCGTGCAAATATGAAACTTCTTCTAAACCGTTCTTTCTGTCTACATAGTGCTGTGTCATCGACTTGCCATCAGTAATAGCCTTGAGGCATCCGGGCCTAATAAGGGCTATCAGAGCGGCTAACTCTTCTATGTTACGAGGACGGATTCTCTTAGCCCAAGATTTTCCTAGGTTGCTCTCTAGCTGAAAAGTACCCTTGGTTCTTCCAGAAGATATGAGATCCCAAGTTTTCTCGCATTCGTAACTAACTTGATTGATATCAAAATTTATGGATGGCATTCCTGTCTGAGATGAAATCACCGGATGGTTTTCATCAAGAACGTCAAAACAACACCCACAGTCAAACTCATAGTGTTTCATTTGCCAAAGCCTTTTCAAATTGAACTTTTGGTGCAAATCGCCTGTACAGTTTTAGAAACTTGATCAAAACTAGAGCCGTATCTTTCACGTCTTGTAGCGCATCATGAGCATTCTCTTTTGAAAGCCCCATCCAGTCACGTATAGAATCCATGCTGACGCTTCTCATCTGTGGATTATTTTCAGTCCACATAAAAACATCTCGCATGAGATCCATTCGATGGATAGGGTTGAATAAGCCCTGCTCGTTTCTTTTTTTATTTATCGGGCCGTGTTCCTGACACAGTCTTTCAGCTATTATCATGTCAAAGTTTTCGATATTGTGGCCAGCAGCTATGGGTGCTGTCCACGAGCTTTTCTTGTAATTAAATTTCTCAACAAATGTCGTAAATTTTTGCCAAACTGTTTTAGGATGAGGCGCTCTTGCAATCTCCGCTCTGGTTTTTCCATTAACGGCTAGCGCTTCATCTTCAATGGGATCTAATCCGGCTTCGATAGCTTTTTCATCATTCAAAGGTTTGATTAAGGACTCAAAATATCCGTCTGGCTGAATAGAGAGTCTGCGACCATGTATCATTACCGCCGCAATCTGAATAGGCTGCGTTTTGTGAGGATTCCTACTTCCGGTTTCAAAATCAAACACGCATATGTCATTGTAATTCATTATCGTCCTCTTGACCTTCTTCTGGTTTCGGGGTTCCAATTAAAACGTCCATATTGAGATTAAAGTCTTCAAAGGACATGTCTTCATATCTTATGGATTTGTAGCCGTCATACTGTCCTGCGCCAATTAGAGCGGCGGCGCAAGCGACAGAAAAGCCCGTAGACCTTTGCATTGCAGAAAACCCTGCTTCTGCCGGTATTAAAATTTCTTGGAGTTTGTCATCAATTACGATCATAATCATAACGCAATCTTCTGCGGGAATTAGAGAGCAATTTTTTTCGAGAATCTTACGCATAGTTTCTCTATCTAATCCGCACTTTTTGATTAACAGCGTCATCGTCTTTGCGTGACCGGGCCATCTAATAGTTTTGTAGCATACGTTAGTTGCGCCCAGTCTCTTGAGAGTTTCTATGGTGTGTGATGCACCACCGCTAGTATTAAAAGCTTCTACATATCCCAAGCTTTTAGTTTCAAACACCTCGTATTCGGTGAGCGGTTCTACTTTGGTTATTTCTCCGTTTTCCAAAATGTCGCAAGATTCCATGTATTCATTCAGCAAGCCGTCAATAGACCAGTTGCAATAGTAGTTAAAGAAATCTTCTTGCTGCGCATGTCTAGGAATACCACCGACCATCATCTTAACGGTCTCGGGATTTTTGCCCTCTTCTTTAGTCATCTGTCTGTACATATGCTCTGTAAGCATATTAACCATGCCGGGAGCCACACCTAAATCGGTCATCACTGGCTTGCTTGCTTTTGCCTTTGCCAAATCATTGATCTTTCGACTGACATCTGCATTTCCACCTAGATCGCAGTATCGTATGCCTCTCTTTATACAATATTCTGCAACAGCAGTATTTTCATAGAAGGGCAGAGATGATATCATTATGTCTGGATAATCAACTCTCTTTAATATCTGGAGGTATTCGTTAACCCCGGTGGAAACAAGAGTAGCGTCTTTCTCCAGACGACTATCACATTCTTTCAAAGCGTCCATAGATGTGTCTATTAGGGTAATTTGATACCCAAGCTTTTCCATACCAAAGCATATGGATTGACCCATATTTCCAGCGCCGAGTATAGTAGCTTTCATTGTACTGCTCTCCCTTTAAGCTCTTCCCAGTCTTTTTCGGGCCTTACATTCAAGTTGGTGTTCCAAGCCCCCACCAAAGTGTTAGCGGGTACACCAGCTTTTATTGAGTGGTGTATCAGGGCATTTAGGTCTTTCGGAAAACAGCTTCCACCGAATCCAAAATGCCCATCCGGGCCGGGAACTGCCCAATGGGAGTCTCCGAGCCGCCTGTCATGCACAGCATATTCCACAACCTTGTCGTAGTCAACCCCGTTTTCTTGGCACATGGAGGCAAATTCATTCGCCACTGAAACTTTAACGGCTAAGAAGCAATTGGTAAGGTATTTTACATATTCTGCTATCGTTGAATCTGTTTTAATAATCGAAGCTTTAGGAAAAATGTTCGCATAGAATTGTTTAAGCCTTGTTGTGGCCGGTCTAGGACCGCCTAAAATAACTCGGTCAGTGTTGCGAAAATCTTCCGACGCATTTCTTTCGAGCAAAAACTCAGGGTTAAAAACTATTTGAGAATCTCGACACACCTCATTTAGATAAGATGTAGTACCCGGAGGAACAGTGGATTTGATTACAACTATGTTTTGTCTACCGGTTTCACAAGCGCTCCTGCACACTTTCTCTACTATTGATGTGTCGCAAGACCCATCTGATTTCATAGGTGTTGGCACACAGACAAAGACCACATCACAATCATAGGCTAAGGCTGTTACAGATTTATGTGTAGACAGGTGTTCGTGAGCCTTGTCGTAAGTATATACCTTATAATAACAAGAGAAGACTTCTCTTAAAGCGGTTCCAACAAAGCCTTGCCCCACTATTCCCACTGTTCTTATTTTCATAGTTTTTTCACAGCCTCTTTTATATATTGGCACGCTACGTCTGCGTCTTCGGCAGAAAAGGTCAGTGGCGGTCTAAGCCTAATAGAACGACCCCCGCATTTAAGAGCTATCATGTCTTCTTGTAATAGCTCCATCATCCTGTCACGAAGCTCTGAACTCGGTAAATCAAATGCTATCATTAGCCCCCTGCCTCTTACATTATCTATTCCTTCCACGGTTCTCAGACACCATAAAAGGTGCTTGCCTATATGGTAAGCGTTCTCTACAAGTTTGTCATTTTGAATTGCGTCTATTATGTAGCTGAAACGAACCATGTCAACAATATTGCCACCCCAAGTAGAATTAATCCTACCGCTAGTATTGAAGACATTGTCTTTTACCTCGTCGATTCGTTCAGTGGAGCAGAAGCCGCACACTTGAGTCTTTTTACCAAAGCACATCATGTCTGGTACAATATCAAAGTGTTCGTATGCCCACATCTTGCCGGTTAAGCCCAAGCCCGTTTGCACTTCGTCGAATATAAGGAGGCAATCGCGTTCGTCAGCTATCCGCCTTAGATTTGTAAAAAACTCTAGTGGAAAATGGTTGTCGCCACCCTCTCCTTGTATTGGCTCTACAATAATTGCGGCCACCTCTTCGTGAACGCGGCGTTCGATATCTTCCCAATCAGGTTCTACTGTTGTCCATCTAAACTTTGGGAACAGGGCGGTTTTTTCTGGGGTTGTGTTGGTTAAAGAGAGTGTGTAGCCCGTTCTACCATGAAAAGCGTTCTTGAGATGGAATACGTCTAGATTATTAATGTCAACTGTATGAGTGTATTTTAGTTTTTTAGCCTTCCAATCAAAAGCAGCTTTTAAAGCATTCTCTACGCCCAAGGCGCCACCCTCAATAAAAAAGTAGTGCTTAAAATCGGGGGTAATCTCAGAGAACTTCTCTACAAAATCTGCATATTCCTCTGAATACATATCACTATTGGCCATTTTAACTCTACCAACACTACCCATCTCATTTTGAGCTTGGATTAGAGATGCGTGTTTCCAGCCTAATGGCTGGCTGGCAAATTGTGAATAACAGTCTAGATATTTCTTACCGGTGCTCAAATCTACTACATAAGAACCAAAGCTGTTTTGTGGATCTACAACGATGTGGAAGCCATCGACCAGTATGTGATCTTTCAATATATCTATAGTTTTAGAGTTAGACATTTGATTGCCCCTCCCGACTTCATGAACTCTGATACATCACATATAGATGTTTCTTTTCCAGAAAATGACAAGGAAAACATGTCGGACGGGGTTACAACTGTTCCGTTAATTTCAATACTGTTACAAAGAAAGTCTTGTGCTTGTTCTTCGTGAACATTTAACACATCAAGCACTCCTGTTTCATGGCCGATGTCCATTAGTTTGCTCAATATTAATTCTTGGCTGAATTTGGAAAAGGCTTGTCGATGATAAACAATCCTATTTTTCAAAGGAAGAAAGCATGTGTCTAAATGATAGAATCTTGAATCGACTAATTCACAGGATACAACATCAATATTGAAGGCTTTTGATATAATTGCGTGGGCTTCTGGATCAGTTCTAAATCCATAGCCCATGAACAAGGTGTTTTCAAAAAAGAGGGCGTCTCCTTCTCCTTCGAAACTGATGTGGTCTGGGAGTTCAACTACTCTGTATCCATTTTTCAGAAACCAGTCTTTGAAAAAGGGTTTTTCCCCTTGTCGTTCTGGATGTTTGAAGTTTGATAGAACAATTGTTTTTCCATATACCAAACCAGCATTGGCTGTAAAAACCATGTCTGGCAAACCATGCATCGGTTCAATATAGTGTAAGTTTGCCCCCGTCTGTTCCAGCGTATTGCACATCTTTTCCCACTGGGCAGTCGCTAAGCCGGAATCAATATCGTTTTCGATACTCATCCAAGGGTTGATTTCGTAATCTATATTAAAATATGCAGGATTGCATACTAAGAGATCGGTCATTTGCTTCCGGTGTTCATTCCTTGTGGGAAGTTTAGGAAATCTCCGTGATTTACAGTCCAAGCAACCTCGTGCGTGACAGATCGGAACGTTCGAGCCGCACTAGGCTGTCCGTTTCCAGACTTTTTTACTCCTCCAAATCCCAAATGGCTCTCAGCCGCAATGCTACCACCATTCCAATAACCAAGACCAAAATCGCATTCGTTACGAATTCTTCTTGCAACTTTAAAGTCCTCCGTTACTACGCCTAGGGCAAGACCATAATCAGTGTCGTTATAAATCCTAATAGCGTCATCAACTGTGTCGTAAGGAATAATTGAAACGTGAGGCCCAAACACCTCTTGCTTAAGATACGGGACATCTCTCCACTCAGTTTTATAAACAGTGGGTGTCAGGAAC
>Ga0114899_1000302_pt1 | contig 37804 bp, 34 predicted proteins | sample MalvireepMed_215_FD_83497 | JGI IMG/M metagenome (GOLD analysis project Ga0114899, IMG submission 83497) | Marine viral communities from the Global Malaspina Expedition - Malaspina viral metaG DeepMed_215 | ecosystem: Environmental > Aquatic > Marine > Oceanic | place: Mediterranean Sea...
ACGCCGCGCAAATGTCTGGGCTACAGGACACCGGCCGAAGCCTTCAGAGATGAACTGATGAAACTGGAGCGTTAATGAGGTACACTGCCCCCGTAAACCGATGCAATCGAAGTGGAACTCACATGGGCGCGCGCCATTTTGAACGGCGCCGCCTGCTAAATAATAGCGCAAAAAAACCCTGCTCGCCGCGCGCCATTGCTTTCAAACGGGGTGCCGCCTTGGCTGCTGGCGGCTCTCAGATATGTCTCTGCGGCCCTCTTCCAGCCCCGACGCGCCCTTCGGTCTGGCGCCGGGAAAACCCGGCTTAAGTATCGCCCCCCCTCTCCAAAGATGGCATTGCCCCTCTCTGAAAGGATGCGGTTTCTACGCTCCACGCCTCCTTCGGCGCCCTAAAGGGGAAGGCAGGTCCGCCTTGATGCGCAAACTGCCAATAGACCCTCCACCGCGTATAAACTACTGTCCCCAAAACAGGGCGCCAAACGCGCCCACTGACAGGAAAAGGGAAAGCCATGTCCGTTAAGAAGCACCCCGAAGATCTGCGCTCACGCATGTGGTTCAACGATCCCAACGACCCTGAAATGACCGCCATATATCTCGAGCGCTATCTGAATTACGGGCTGACCCGCGATGAGTTGCAGTCGAACAAACCGATCATCGGCATTGCCCAGACCGGATCGGACCTGAGCCCCTGCAATCGCCACCATATCGAACTGAGCAAACGCATCCGCGACGGCGTTATTGCCGCCGGGGGCGCGGTCATGGAATTTCCCGTCCACCCCATTCAGGAAACCGGCAAGCGCCCGACCGCCCTGCTGGACCGCAATCTGGCCTATCTTGGGCTGGTTGAGGCGCTTTATGGGTATCCGCTGGATGCGGTCGTGCTGAATATCGGCTGCGACAAGACCACCCCGGCTTTGCTGATGGCCGCCGCGACCGTCGACATTCCCGCCATCGCCTTTTCCGTAGGGCCAATGCTGAATGGCTGGTTCAACGGCGAACGCGCAGGCTCGGGCAGCGCGGTCTGGCATGCGCGCAACATGCATGCCCGTGGCGAGATTGACGACGAAGGCTTCATGGATATCGTCACCCGTTCAGCCCCCTCCGTGGGCTATTGCAACACCATGGGCACCGCCTCCACGATGAACTCCCTCGCCGAGGCGTTGGGGATGCAATTGCCCGGCTCGGCCGCCATTCCCGCCCCTTATCGCGAACGCGGACAAATGGCCTATGCTACGGGCAAACGGATCGTCGAAATGGTTTGGGAAGATCTCAAGCCTTCTGACATCATGACCCGTAAATCTTTGGAAAATGCCATCGTGGTGAATTCCGCTCTGGGGGGCTCGACCAATGCGCCGGTCCACCTGAACGCCATTGCCAAACATCTGGGTCTGGAACTGAGCACGGATGATTGGCAAAAGTTCGGCTATGACGTGCCGCTGATCACGAATATGCAGCCCGCTGGGAAATATCTGGGGGAGGACTTCCACCGCGCCGGCGGCGTGCCTGCGGTGATCGGCGAATTGATGGAAGCCGGTCTGTTGCCACATCCCGATGTGCTGACCGCCAATGGCAAGACATTGGGGGAAAACTGCCAATCTCAAAGATCGCTGAACCGCGATGTAATCCATGCGGTGGACGCGCCGTTGATGAAATCCGCCGGGTTCCTCAACCTCAAGGGAAATCTCTTTGATAGTGCGATTATGAAAACCTCTGTCATCTCCGAGGAGTTTCGCAAACGCTATCTGGAAAACCCCGACGACCCCAATGCCTTTGAGGGCCGTGCCATCGTGTTCGACGGGCCCGAAATCTTCCATCAGACGATCGACGACCCGGCGCTGGAGATTGACGAAAACTGCATTCTCGTGATGCGCGGCGCAGGGCCTCTTGGGTATCCAGGCGGGGCCGAAGTCGTGAACATGCGGGCGCCGGACTACCTGCTCAAACGCGGCGTTTCCGCTTTGCCCTGTATCGGCGACGGACGCCAATCGGGAACCTCGGGGTCGCCCTCGATCCTCAACGCTTCCCCCGAAGCGGCGGCCGGAGGCGGGCTTGCCCTGCTAAAAACCGGCGATCGTCTACGGGTTGATCTAAGCACCGGAGAGGTCAACATCCTTTTGCCGGTAGAAGAGTTGCAGAAACGTGCGACAGACCTCGAAGCTGCGGGCGGCTATCCCCTGCGCGACAGCCAGTCCCCTTGGCAGCAGTATTTCCGTGAGCTGACCGGGCAATTGTCCGACGGAATGGTGCTGCGGGATGCGAGCAATTACCAAAAGATCGCTGCCAAACACCGCCCGCGCCACAATCATTAAGATAGGCCCGGGCATTAAGATAGGCCCGGGCATTAAGATAGGCCCGGGCATTAAGATAGGCCCGGGCATTAAGACAAGTCCGGGTACTGAGACGAGACCGGGAACGAAGGCACCACCGGGCACTAAGACGAAATCGGGCGTTTGCAGAAGCGCGCGCCAGATTTTCATATCGGCTTTGGCGGTTGGGCCTGCTCGTTTTGGCCCACCGCCCTCGAAACACGTGCCGCCGAAGGCTGTTTCCGCCCTCCTTTGCTTGCAGTCCCTACAAGGAAAGTGCAATTGCTATAGTAATTATACGCGATCCCTCAGCAGGGGCCGCGAGCCGCACTCACCAATGACGGGGAAGAAAACTTGAAGACGATTATGTTCTCCGCGGTCTTTGGTGCAGCTGCCCGGCCCGAGCGGATCAGGTTCCTACATGAAGTCAAAGCGGCCTTCCCTGTCCCTGTGAACTTCGTGGTCTTTAACACCTCCGAAACTGTCGAAGCCGATTTTCCCGTGGTCAATGCGGCCCGCGGCCTGAACCCGCAGTTCGCGGACCCGCTCGAAACATTGCAGGCCCTGCTAACCGAACATTGCCCTGACAAGGTGAGTTTGCTGCTTGATCATGCCCGAGGCGAGTTGGGCTACGGCCTGCGGGCCTTTGATCTGATGATCCGCAAACATATTCGTATGATCCTCGCCTTTTGCCGCGCGCTGGATGCCCATGAACCCGATTATGTTTACCTATGGAACCAGTTCAACGCCTTGCACCGCACCTTTGAGGCCATCCTAGAGCACCGCGGCATTAAGATGGGCTTTTTCCACGATGGGGTCTTACCAGGCAGTATCGCGCTCGATGTCGACGGTGAAATGGGCGAAAGCTGGATTGCCAAAGACCCCGAAAAATTCATGTCTGTTGAGGTGACCGAGGCACAGGTCGCCCGTGCCGCGGCCTTTATGGCTTCTCAGGCAGGTATGGAAAACAACCGGCACCCTCAGGTCGAGGAAATCTCGGTTGCGCAGTCTCTCTCTCTGGCCAAACTGGGGGACCGCCCCGTGATGTTTTTTGCCGGTCAAAATGACTGGCATGCGGGCATCAAACCAAAGAGCCCTGCCCGGGCCTTTCACTCGCCTGTTTTTGCGGGCTCGATGGAAGCCTTGGAGACGCTGGATCGCATCGCCGGAGAGATCGGGCTGGCCATTGTTTTCAAGCCGCACCCCCTAAGCCGGGACCGTTTCGCTTTTTTGCGGGCCCATGAGTTTCCCAATACCGTCATCTTGCAACATACCAGCATGAACGTCTGTATCGACCTGTGCGATATCGCTGCCACCATCGCCTCGCAGGCCTGCTACGTCGCCCTGCAAGAGAACACCCCGGTGATGATGCTTGGGCGCAACCAGCTGACGGGCAAGGGGCTGACCTATGATGTCACTGCCGCCGATATGATTGCCGCCACGCTGCGAACCGCTCTTGATGATCCGCTGGCGGGCAGCCGCGCGCATGATCTTGCGGTTCACGCCGCCCAGTTGGAACAGGCCTATTTGTTCGACTATGGCACGCAGGACGCCGGTTTCTACACCCGCGGCGCCGCCGAGATGGCTCGGTTGATGCATCTAAGCGTCTGCGAGCCTGTAGAGAACGTAATTGACGCGATTGTCGAGCGTACTGTTTGACAGCAGGCTTCCCCTTCAGGCGACAAATAACAGAACTTTAGGAGCACCACATGATCAGGATCGGCGTCATCGGGTTTGGCAAAATGGGCCAACTCAGAGCGAAAACACTTGAAGAAGTGGGCTGTGAGATCGCCAGTGTCTTTGATGTGACCTTGCCCGAAGAGGTGGAATATTCGGTCGCACCGAACGCGGAGGCGATCATAGGCGATGAGACCATCAACGCGGTGGTCATCTGCACCCCGAATTTTCTGATCAAAGACATGGTGATCAAGTCTCTCGAAGCGGGCAAGGATGTCTTCTGCGAGAAGCCGCCAGCGATGAACTCCGCCGATATGGCTGATATCGCCGCGGCACATAAGGCCGCCAACAAAGTGCTGATGTATGGCTTTAACCACCGCCGTCACGCGGCTGTCATCAAGATGAAGGAACTCGCCGACAGCGGCGAGATGGGCAAGGTCCTCTGGATGCGTGGCCGCTACGGCAAATCTGTCGATGGTGAATATCTGCAAGGCTGGCGTGCGAACAAAGAACTCGCCGGGGGCGGGATCCTTTTGGATCAGGGCATCCATATGCTGGACCTGTTTCTCCATATCGGTGGTCAGCCCTTCGACGAGGTGCAGGCCATGGTTTCCAGCCTCTACTGGAAGACCGAAGGCATCGAAGACAATGTCTTTGCCATGATGCGCAACAGCGAAACGGGCATGTGTGCCCAGTTGCATTCCACCATGACCCAATGGCGCCATCTCTTCTCGCTCGAAGTGTTTTTGGAAAAAGGCTATATGGTCCTGAACGGTCTCAAGACCGGCTCTGGCACCTATGGTGAAGAATTGCTGACCGTCGCACGCAACCGCAGCCGCGCCCCCGCGGCCACCTGGCAAGAAGAAGAGCGTTTCGAATACCCGGTAGATACGTCTTGGGCCTCGGAGGCTGCAGAATTCTACGCCGCGGTGATGCAGAATGTTCAAACCCATGGCACGGTCGAACATGCCATTGGCGTCATGGATTTGGTTGATAGGATCTATGCCAATGATACCCATGTCAAAGGCGATCTCTATACCGATTTGCAAGGGCGCGACTGAACGCCTTTACCTCCCCCTATGTCCTCTGACCCCCGCAAGGAGACTGAAATGACTACGCAAGACGACAAAGCATGGCTCGACGCCTATTTTAACCGCTACAAAGTGGCGGCTTTTGAAGAAGAGCACTATGCCAATCTGGTGGCCTTTCGGGACCTGATTTTGAAAACCCGTGACAGCGGGAATAAACTGATGTTCGCAGGCAACGGGGCCAGCGCTTCGATCGCCTCCCATGCCCGGGTGGATTTCACCAAACAGGGCAAATGCCGCAGCTTGGACTTCAATGAACCAAACCTGATCACGGCTTTTGCCAATGATTATGGGTTTGAAAACTTCATGGCCAAGGCCACCGAATTCTTCGCCGATGATGGCGATGTTCTGGTCTTGATCAGTGTCTCGGGCACGTCGCAAAACTGTGTCGAAGCGGCCAAATATGCGCGGTCGCGGGGGATGAAGGTCGTGTCCTTCACAGGCAAAGCTGCCGACAATCCGCTGCGCGAGCTTTCTGACATCGGCTTTTGGATCGACAGTGCGGCCTATAACATCGTCGAATGCACCCATATGCTGTGGATCTGCACAGTGGTAGATATGGTCGTGGGCGAAGCCGAATATTCGGTCACCTAAGGCAAAGTCGTTAGGGCTTTTATGACACGCGACCCGGATCCGATCGGTCTTTATGACCCCTATCTGAGTGCCGTCAGCCCTAAAGGCGATCACGGCCATTTCAGCGGGGGCTACAAGATTTGGCCCAATGGGGCGCGGGTGGCGCAGGCCGATGTGCGGCTGATGTGCATCGGCAATTCCACCAGCCTATGGCCTGATGCGGCCTGGAGCCTGGAACTGGGCAAGATGCTCACCACCCCCGACAGGATCGTCGCAGTCTATAATGGCGCCGGTAAGGGCAACACCTCTTCTCAAGAGGTGTTGCGCGTCTTGCGCGACGCCCCCGTGATTGCGCCCGATCTTATCGTCTCCCTGTCAGGCATCTGTGATATCGGCTATCTTCTCAATGCCAAGAACTACCCGTTTCGGCATAAATACACCCGGAGGGCCATGGACCATCTCAAGGAACATGGGCTCGTCAATGACGTGGTTTTCGGCCTCCCCGACCCTGCACTCCCCGCCGAAGTCTGGTGCCGGAACCAACGCATGGCGCGGGCGCTCGCCCAAGAGACCGGCAGCGAGATCCTCACCTTTTTGCAGCCGATCCAAGGCTATGGCGCCTACCCCCAAACCGAGGCAGAGCGCGCCTTTTACGACAGCAAAGCAAAGGTGGTACTCAAGGCGGCAGACAAGCCTTACGGCGAATGCCTGCGCTCCTTTTATGAGGGTGTCAAAGACATCATGGCGGCCCAGCCAGAGGCCTATCGTCATATTGTCGACCTGACGGATGCCTTCGACGACTGCCCCGGCGCTTACCGCGACCACCGCCATCAATCGCCACGCGGGGTCACCCATCTGGCAAAGAAAATACTTCCCCATGTGCAGGCACGTCTGGGGGCACAAAACACAGGCCAACAGGTAGATACACAAGAATGACAGACACAGAAGACGGGCCATTCAACACAGAGCAGAAGAACCGTGTGCTTGAAGCCTTTGAACGCCACTTCAACCCAAAGGACGAATTACAGTATTTCGATCCTTACCTAAGTGCGATCGGCCCGCCCACGCGCAACCCGCGCACCACCGGCGGCTACAAGCTGTGGCCCGACGAAGCGCATCCCCGTAAGCCGGATGTGACGCTGATGACGATCGGCAATTCGACCAGCCTTTGGCCCGCCTATCCGTGGAGCCTTGAGTTGGCACAAAGCCTGTCGGGGCCCGATTATCTGGTCGAACTCTGGCATGGGGCAGGCAAAGGAAATACCTCCTCGCAAGAGTTGATGCGCGTGTTGCGCGACGCACCGGTCATCAAACCCGATCTGATCATCTCGCTCTCGGGGATCTGCGATATCGGCTATCTGCTCAATGCGCCGACCCATCCCTATCTGCACAAATATACCCGCAAAGTACTGGATTTCGCGCTTGAGGCGGGGATCGTGACCCGCAAGCTGGTCTATGGCCCGCCCGACAGTTCGAGCCCGGCAGAGGTCTGGTGCCGGAACCAGCGTTTTGCCCGCCTGCTCGCGGATGAGCTGGGGATCAAACTGCTGACCTTGCTGCAACCCGTTCAGGGCTATGGCAACTACCCCCAGTCTGCGGCAGAAAAAGAGTTCTACGAGAGCAAGGCGAAGGTCGTCTTGAGGGGGGTTAACAAGACCTATGGTGAAGCTGTTCAAGATTTCTACACCGAGGTAAAATCCATTATCGCCGCCCGCCCCGAGGCCTATAGCCATGTTGTGGATATCACCGATGTGTTCGATGATTGCCCCGGCGCCTATCGCGATCACCGCCATCAGACGCCTCTAGGCTCGACCCATCTTGCACAGAAAATTCTGCCTCTCGCGCGGCAGGTCATCGCACAAGGAAGCACATCATGAAGCTTTTTTCGACCCTCAAGCGACGTATGGCAAAGCGTTTGGCAGGAAGTAGTTTGGTCCAGAACGCTGTTCTGGAAAGGCTGGAAAGTGACCCTAAGGCCATGGCCAAACTGGGCAAGAAACCAGCCGTTTTCGAACATATCCTCGCCGGCGCGGCCCTAAGCGAAGGTGCGGTGACGCGGATCATCGACCACCCCGCGGTGCTTCAAAGGATCATGCGGTCGCCCAAAGTGTTCGAAAAACTGCTTGCAGAGGTCTCGTCCAATCCTGAGAGCCTCTACCGCATCCTGAGCAAACAAAGCATGCGCAAGGTGCTTTCTGCGCAAAACCAGTTCCTCAACAAAATCGGGCTGGAAAAAACCGCACTGGAACAGGTGCTTCAATCGGTCCCATCGCTTCGTCGGGGAGAGGCGATCCGGATGTTGATCGGAGACGATGCAGATGTCCTGCGCGATCTGGGTGAAACACCCGAGCGGATGGCAGCGGCGCTTTTGTACCGCAGTGCCGTAGAGCCGAAAAATGTCAAAGAACTCGCCGCCACAGACAAGATCATTCTGGATGGGGTGATCGACACGTTGGAAAGCTCTGCACCTTCGGTGGTGCTCGAAATGGTGAAAACCAGCCCTGACCTGTTTGAAACCGGCGCGCTACGCGATCAAGCGATCCGGTCCATCGTTTCTAATGCAGAAAACATGTGCAAACTCTGCGCGCTCTATGTCGTGACCCCCAAAAACGGCCGTTCCTTGGGAGAGCGTGCACGCAAACTGATGGGCGCGCTGCTCAGCGATCCGGTCTTCGTGCAGGCCCTGATTCAAAGTCACACCCTGCGGCTGAACATGCTTCACATCATTGAAGACAGCGCCAAAGCGGCAGGCCATACGATCCCGGACATGCTGGCGACACCGCGCCACGGCAAAGCCAAGCCTGCAACCACATGACAGTAGCTCAAGACCAACAACGCGCCTTGGCCACCGCAGTCGGGGAGCTATTGCGCGACAGCCTGCGCGACATCATTCCCAAAGCCCGCGGACAAGTCTCTGCGAAAGAAACCCAAGTCGCGGGTGATGTTGTCACCGATACGGATTTTGCGCTTCAAGAGACTTTGCAGGCTGGCCTGCGGCGCCTGCTCCCCGAGGCCGGTTTTATCGGCGAAGAGGGCTTTGAAGCCATGCAGGCGCTCGGCGACCAACCGCATTGGATCGTCGATCCCCTGGACGGGACGTTGAACTATGCCTGCGATCTGCCGTTTTTTGGCGCCAGCATCGCTCTGATCGTAGAGGGCATGCCGGTAGTGGGTGTCGTTTACGATTATGGGGCAGATACGGTTTTCGAGGCCGTGGCGGGTCAAGGGGCGCGCTGCAACGGGGCAGGAATGCTCTGGGATGCGGCGATGGCACAGCGCAGCCCAATAGGCATTTCCAGCGGCTTTCTGGCCCTGATGAAGGGGCCGGAAGCCGCGCGGTACAATCCCGATTGGCTGGGCAGCCGGTTCCGCATCTTTGGCAGCCAAGCTGTGCAATTGTGCTGGGCGGCGGCTGGTCGGCTGCGCCTTAATATCAATGTCGAAGCCAAACTGTGGGACGATGCGGCGGGCATATTGATCTGTCAGGAAGCCGGCGCCGATTATGCCGCCCTTGCTGCAGATCCGGTCTATCCGCTATCCCCTTCTTCACCGGCATTGGCAGGTCAAAGCTTGTTCAGCATTTCCGGCGCGCCCGAACTGGTGGACCTGTGCCGCCGCGACTTCGTGAAAGGATAGCCCCAATGGCTCCAAAAATTATCGCCATGATCCCTGCCCGCCTTGGCTCTCAGCGCCTCAAGGAAAAGAACCTGCTGGAAATCGACGGTTCTCCCATCGTGTTGCGTGCGATGCGCAAGGCGGAAAGCATGGACTGCTTTGATGAGGTCTGGGCCAATTCCGAAGCCGATGCCATTGGCGATCTGGCCCATAGCGCCGGCATTCGCTTTCACAAACGCCCCGCCGAACTTGGCAGCTCCAGCGCCACCAGCGAAGACTTTGTCTATGAGTTCCTACAGGCCCATCCCTGTGACTATCTGGTGCAAATCCACTCAATCGCCCCACTGCTGACCCGCGCAGAGATCGGTGCTTTCACCGACAAGCTGGTCAGTGGTGGCTATGGCACGCTGCTTTCGGGGGTCAACGAGCAGATCCAATGTATGATGGAAGACACGCCGCTCAATTTCTCGCGCGACGGGATGGATGCCACACAAGAGCTCAAACCCGTACAGCGCATTTCTTGGTCCATTACGGGCTGGAATGCCAAAAGCTATGTCGAGACATTCGAGGCAGGCGGCTGCGCTACCTTCCATGGCGAAATGGGGTTCTTTCCCCTTTCCCGCCCCTCCGGGCTCGTGATCAAATACGAAGAAGACTACAAAATGGCCACGGCCATGGCAGCGGCAGGCTTGGGGGAGTAGCCCCCTAGCCTCCCCCCGCTTTCCCCAGGTTCATATCGAGACTAATATGCGCGTTTTACTGTCAGGCACTTCGAATTCGATCTTGGCCAAGAGTCTCAGTTACAGCTTTAAAACTGACCCTGCGGTGACCGATTTCACAAATGTCTCTTATGGGGCCAGCGGCACAGTGGCTTTGGGGGATCACCTGCGCAAGATCGACTTTTCGCAGCATGATTTTTGCGTGCTGGATTACTGCGTCAACGAAGAGGTGTTCATCTGGCAAAAGGATTCCAGCATCTTTGCCGCGATGAACAACCTTTATGCAATCATCGACGCGAGCGCGCGGGCGGGCTGTCAGCCTATCGTAATGAACTTTCCAAGCTCGACCCGGGCCAATCACAAACGTCCACTCGAAGAAGCGATCATCGACCAGCTGCGGGCCCGTGGCATTCCGGTGTTCAATTTCTACGATTTCGCGGCCCGCCTTACGGCGCAGTCCGGGCTTGGCTTTAAAGACCTGTTTCTGGACCCCATGCATGTGCGCCGCGAAATCGGCCACTTCATGGGCAACACGGCCATCACCTATATGAAATCCGTGGCCCAAGCAGGACGCCCGGCGCCGGAACCCAGCGAATTGAGCTATCAGCCTCTGTCCTTCGTGCCCTTCCAAGAGGTCACTGTCTCTTGTGACAGGCAGATTGAACACCGGGAGACCAAGCTGGCAGCGGCGGATCTGCTGCGCATCACGCCGGACACGCAGCTGGAGTTTCCCCTCGATGCCCCCGTGGAAGTGATCGGGATGACCTATAATGCCGCCCGGACCATCGGTAAGCTCAGCCCCCCCACCGCGCCGGGGGAAACGCTTATGGAGGTCAAAGCCTCAGGGCTATTTTCGAAGCAACGCGGGCTTACGCTGGTCACAGTGCCCATGACCCACCCCTTGTCTGCGAAGGGCGATATGGCAACACTGCAGTATGATTTCCATGGAACGGTGACCGACACCCAGCCCTCTCCGGCGCTGGAGCTCTCCGGTTTCGTGCTGCGCAGCCTTGAGCAGAGCCTGCCGGTTCATTTTTGCACCCATGCCTCTGAGTCGGTCATCCTTGAAGACAGTCTAAGCGATACGGACCTGGCGGGTCTGGCAGAAGTGCTTGCCACATCCCCCGCCGCTTGAGCGATATCGGAGAGCCCCATGCACCATTCCCCTGTCACACGCTTACTGCCCGACCTCACCTTCGGTCTTGGGGAAGGGCCTGCATGGGATGACCGCGCTGGCCTGCTATACTGGGTCGACATCAAAGCCCCGGCGCTGCACCAACTGGACCCGCAGACCGGAGCGCATGCTGTCTGGCACTGGCCAGAAGTCATTTCCTGTTGCGGTCTGGCTGAAAGTGGCGAGGTCATCGTCTCCGGGCGATCCGGGCTTTGGGTTTTTGATCCGCAAAGCGAAGCACGCGACTTGGCTTATCCCATCCCCGCCATGGCCCCTGATATGCGGACCAATGACGGCAAGGTTGGGCCGGATGGCGCCTTTTGGGTCTCGACGATGCAGGACACCAGTGATCGCGGCCCTGTCGGTGTGGTTCTGCGTATTACAGGTGACGGGCAAGTCACCACCATGCTTGAGGGCCTAACAACGGCCAATGGCATGGAGTGGAGCCGTGATGGAGATAGGTTCTATCTTGCCGATACCCGCGCACTTTGGGTCGATTGTTGGGAGTATGACCCGGTCACCGTCACGCTCAGCAACCGCCGCCGCTTCGTGACCTACGAAGAAGGCGACGGCAAGCCCGACGGCGGCGCGATGGATGCCCATGGCGCCTATTGGAGCGCGGGCATATATGCAGGCCGGATCCACCGGTTCTCGACCGAGGGCGAACGCTTGGGATCCGTCTCTATTCCGGCGGAAATGGTCACCATGCCCTGTTTTGGCGGCGCGGATATGAAGACTCTCTTTGTGACCAGCCTATCGCGGGGGGCAGATAGCGTGGCCGGGGATGGGGGGCTCTATAGCCTGCAGGTGGACGTGCCCGGCCCCCTGCCGCGGCGCATGGATATCAGCGGCAGACGCATATAACGGGGTCCTGCTAAGCGCTTTTACGTCTCCGCAAATGGCGATGTGATATCAGCCAATCTGGGCGCTGCCGCATCCTTGTCCGACAATACAGGGTCGGTAATGCCCCAATCAATGCCGAGATCGGGATCGTCCCACGCCACCGCACCGTCGCATTCCGGGGCATAGTAATCGGTGCATTTATAGATGATCTCGGTATCGGCGGCACGGGTGACAAACCCGTGCAAAAAACCGGCCGGGATCAACAACTGACGGCCATTCTCGGCGGTCAACTCCACGCCGACCCAGTGGCCAAAGCTGGGCGATCCGGCTCTGAAATCCACCGCGACATCCCACAGCGCGCCCCGACCGCAGCGCACCAGTTTGGCCTGCGCATGGGGCGGCGATTGATAGTGCAGCCCCCGCAATGTGCCGCTCTGGGAGGAAAGCGAATGGTTGTCCTGCACAAAGTCATAGTCCAGCCCCGCCGCGGCCATCCGGGCGCGGTTCCAGCTTTCGCTGAAAAAGCCCCGCCGGTCGCCGTGGCGTTGCGGGGTCAGGACCAAGACGCCGGGAAGGGTGGTTTCTTCGATCTGCATGAGGGCCCTCTACTGTGCTTGGCTCTTTTTGGCACGCGCAGACGCAAAGGTCACCCATCCTGTAGGAGGCGTCCAATGGGGGCTGCCGACGGGCAGGCCGCCCCGGCAGGCCACTGGGTCAGGCCGCGGTGCAGACCACCGTCAAAGACCCCCGCGCGGTCCGGAAAAAGGGCGGCCCCTTGGGGCGATAGATCGGCGCCTCGCGCCGTGGGTTATGCACCCGGCCCAGAGCCATTTGATAAAGGATATTCCCCCCCGCCGAGGTCACGGCCTCAACCAAGGCCTGCCCGGTGAAGAACAGCGTATGCGGATCCTGCCGATGCCCCGCCAGCCGCAGGTAACTATGCCCACCTTGGGGCACCTCGATCAGCAGCCGCCCGCCCGGCGCCAGCGCCGCCAAGAGCCGCTCAAGTGTTGGCTGCAATTCCTCACTGGGGAGATGTTCGATCACATGGGAGGCGACGATGGTGTCAAAGCTCTTTGCAGGCAGGCTTTGCACATCGGCATGGCGGGTGGCGCCGAGGTAATCGAGATATTTATGGCTCATCTCATCGGGTTCGATCGCATGGGCCTGTACCGCCCCACTGGCATGCAAAAAATACCCCGGCCCACTGCCGTAATCCAGCACGCGATCAAAACGGGCATCGTGCTGGCGCAGCAAATCGATCTGGCGCTGCACCCGATCGGCGTATTTTTCCAATGCCGGATCCGCACCTGCCACCTGAGCTGCGAAATATTCCGCTGGCGGCACTTGCCTGTCCCCCCGGTTGGAGCGGCCGTAATCTTCGCGGTAATAGCGGGCAAGCACCGCGCCCATGTCGCGCACAAACCCCAAACCGCAATGGGTGCAGTAAAGCACGCGGTGCCGGGCAAAGGGTTTGGCACGAGAGGGGTAGTCGCTGGACCATTCAGCTGCTGTGGCACAGGCCGGGCACGCAGGGCGTGCCTGCCCCTCGGCAAGCCTGTCAAAGGCCGCAGGTTCGGACTTATAGAACCATTGGGCGGTGCGCAGCCTGTCGCTGCGCACCATCAATGCCATGCGGAGTCGTCCCAAAAGGCGGCGCATGATGCAACCTTAGGCGCTTTTGTTCCACTTAAGCTTGTCGCGCTGAACCTGCTCAACCGGCAGGATCTCTTGGCCCTTATAGGCCAGTGCCAGATCGACGTTCTTTAGATCGCGGCACAGGCGACGCATCCCGTCCGGCTCAAGCGAGGCGGCGTGGTCGGTGCCCTTCCAGGTGCGGTCCAGAGTGAAATGACGCTCGATATGGGTGAAGTTACCCTTGCCATCTTGCTGCATCGCCCGCCCCACGGCCAGTGCGGCCACATCGGCAGCAATGCCCAGATGGTGCCCCGAGAAACCAATGCCTTTCACGGTGGCACCGAATTTTTCCATCAGATTGCGGATCTCGAAAAGGCAAATATCCTCAAAGTCGACCGGGTAGCCGGAGGTGCAGCTATAGACCACCAGATCCTTGGCCCGGCCCCGCTCGGCGTAGAAGTTCACCAGATCCGAGATCTCCGTGCCCGTGGACATGCCGGTCGAGACGTGAATCTCGCCCTCGTAGTTTTCGCAAAGATATCCCTGCAGGTCGTAATGCTGGTTGGTGGCCGAAGGAATTTTCAACAAAGGCGGGTTCAGCGCCGCCATTTCTTTGGCCGAGGTCAGGTCCCAGACGCTCGTGGAATAGGCGATGCCGTGCTCTGTGCAGCAGTCGATCAACTCGCGGTGTTGGTCGGTGTCGAACTCAAGAAACTCGCGGTGCGCGCCATAGGTGTCGCCATAGGAATTCGCCGGATTGGGGTGCGGCGTGTCATATTCTACCGGCGACAGAAGCTCACGGTTGTGACGTTTTTGGAACTTCGCAACATCTGCCCCGCAGACGGTGGCAGCAACGCGAATAAGCTCCTTCGCGATCTCCATATCACCTTTATGGTTACAGCCGATTTCGGCGATGACCTGAACGGGGGCGGGGGTATCTGACATTTAAAGCAACCTTTTCTACATCGGGCCTGACACCCAGACATTTCAGCTACCATGCTCTTGTAAAGCCCTCAAGCAACCATGCCGAAGAATTAACCTCGCTTTGTGCCCCAAAAATTTGGTATTAAGCTTGCAGGTCGATAGGCGTGCCTTTCCGGGAGTGACAGTCGGCACCAGATGATAGCAATCCCTATGAGGTAGATCGATGAAGGCTCTGCGCACCGCATTTTCGGAAACCCAATCCGTGACGGCTGAAAACGCCCTGATTGAAGGCATCGATGCCAGTGATGGGGTTTCGACCCGCTATCGCATCGAACTGGACGATACTTTTGATGGACAGATCGCCTCAGGGGATAGTGACTGGATTGCGATCGATCTGGAAGCCGGTGTCGATTATCTGTTCTCGGTCTGGGGCACGGGCGGCAGCGCGGTTGGCCTGTCGGACACGGTCTTGGCCCTGCGCGATGCGACGGGGCGCTTGCTTCACGAAATCGACGATCTGGGCAGCAACCTCTTTTCGCTGATCGAATATAGCGCCACCACCACGGGGACTTTCTATCTCGATGTGCGCGGCTTTGGGTTTAACAGCGGTCAATATACGCTTGCGGTGACAGACACGGTGCTGACCCCGACCCAGATCGCCACATTCGAGACGGAGTTTTTCTGGGGCTACCCCACCACCCTGCGTTTCGATGCGGTCGCGGGCGACACGCTTACCTATAACATCAGCAATCTCACGGTTGAGGGCCAGCGTCTGGCGGAATGGGCCTTGGACAGCTGGTCCGACGTAACCGGCCTGACCTTTCAGCGCACGACCTCTTCTACCGCGCATCTGCGGTTTGATGATGCCCGTGACGGCGCCTTTGCAGGGCCGGGGTCCTTTTTCCCGTCCACCGGGTTCATCAATTTTTCCAACATCAATGTCGGCACCAATTGGATCGATTCCTATGGCACGACGCTCGATAGCTATGGTTTCTTCACCTATCTGCATGAGATCGGACATGCCTTGGGTCTGGGCCATGCGGGAAGCTACAATGGCAATGCCACTTTCGGCAGCAGCAACCACTATCTGAACGACAGCTACCAAACCACGGTGATGTCCTACTTCAGCCAGAACCAGAACACCTATGTTTCCGCCGATTACGCTTTGCCCATCACGCCGATGATCGCGGATATCTTGGCGGCGGAAATGCTCTATGGCGGCGGAGCACAGAGCAACGAAGGCGATACCGTGTGGTTCCAAAACAGCACCGTCGAGGGCTATCTTGGGGCCGTGCTGCGCAATCTCTATTCCGGTGAGAGCATCTCGCGGACGACCTTCGAAGGCGATACGATCGCCTTTACCCTGTTTGACACCGGCGGCACCGACCTTGTTGACCTGAGCAACAGCACCACCGCACTGGATATCGACCTGACCCCGGGTGCCAGCACCGGCCTGTTCCGCGGCAATGGCAACATCCGGATCGCCGAAGACACCCTGCTTGAAAACCTGCAGGTCGGCGCGGGCGACGACCATGTGACCGGCAACCGGGTGGGCAATGAGATTCACGGCAATGGCGGCAACGACAGTCTCTTTGGCGGGCTGGGCAGTGACAGTCTCTATGGCGGCGAAGGCAATGACACGCTCGATGGCGGTTTCACCGGTGATTTCCTCTATGGCGGGGCCGGGAACGACAGCATCTTGGGCGACACCTCGACCGATGAATTGCATGGCGGCATCGGTCAGGACACGATGCGGGGCGGCACCGGGGCCGACAGTCTCTATGGGGGGGATGGCGACGACAGCCTGCTCGGCAACACCGGCGTAGACTATATCGAAGGCGGCGAGGGCAATGACTGGATCAGCCCGGGCAATGGCGTTGATATCGTCTATGGGGGCGGCGGCAACGATACGATCCTTGGACGCACCGGCTGGGATTCCCTTTATGGCGATGCGGGCGATGACGACATCTACGGCAGCGAAGGCGAAGACCACCTCGAAGGCGGCGCGGGCGACGATTTCCTCTCAGGCGGATCGGGCTGGGATACGGTCCATGGCGGCGACGGCAATGATGAGGTCTATGGCAACCTCGGGCGCGACTCCGTCACTGGCGGCGCGGGCAATGACACGCTTTACGGGGCCACCGGCCATGACACGCTGCGCGGCGGTGATGGGGACGATTTGATCTACGGCGCCCAAGGGGACGACCTGATCGAAGGCGGCGCCGGCAACGACACGATCTTGGGGGGCACCCTTGCCGATACCTTTATCTTTGGCAGCGGCGACGGAGAGGATCTGCTGATCAATTTCCGTGCTGTCGAAGACCGGGTCGAATTGCACGACGGCATATATGGGACGGCGCGCACGGGGGCGGAGGTGATCTCGACCTATGGGTCGGTTGTGAATGGCAACAGCGTGTTGACCTTTGACAATGATCTGTCTCTCACCTTTGAGGCGGTGACGGATCTCAACGCGTTGGAAGACGCGCTCCTGATCATCCTTTGATCCCGCGGCCCAGCCCGCCCTGCCCGACTTAGGGTCTATTATCCCCGTCGCAGCCGTCGATAAAGGTGGGCTGCGACATAGTAAGCGGCCCGCAGCGGCCCCACCCCAAAATACCCCCGATGCATCTGCCATGTGGCCCAACTGGCGCGCAGCCTGTTGGACGACAGCGACCCCGGGGTCACGTGAAGCTGAACCAAAGACTGGGAAAGGCCGACGGCCTGTGGCAAGCGATCCAATAGGGTCAACCAAAGCGCATAGTCCTGCCGAAGCTTCATATCCGGCATCGGAACAGAGCCCAACAAGGCCCGATCATACATCGCAGACGAACAGCAAATGACATTGCCGCGCAGCAGCTGCGCCCGCGTGACCGTGGCAGGGACCTCAACCACATGCGCACCCGTACCAGAGATCCGCGTAAAGCCGGTATAGCACAGCCCTGCCCCGGTCTTGGCCATAAGGGCCAGTTGCAGAGCCAACTTATCCGCCGCCCAAGCGTCATCTGCATCGAGAAAGGCGACATAGCGCCCACGTGCCGCCGCCAAGGCACTGTTGCGCGCCGCAGCGGCACCGGCCCCTGTTTCGTGGCGCAACAGGTGCACACGCGGGTCATCGGCGGCCAAGGCCAGAATCTGCGCGACAGTGTCATCTTCGGACCCGTCATCGACAAGGATCATTTCCCAATCGGTCATGGTTTGGGCCTGAACACTGCGGATTGCGCGCCCGACCACCTCCGCGCCATTGCGCACCGGCGTGAGGATCGAGACGGTTACCGAGAAACCTTCAGTTTCTGTCATACTGCCTGCCCTGCCCTCTGCCGCTCAGATCTGCTTTTTCATGCCACGCCTGTGTCATGCCCTGCTTGTGTCACGCCGCCAATCCAAGGGCAATCTGCCCCGCCAAGAGGATATCTTGACCTCTTCCGGTTTGACCCGATACTGCGGCCCATGACCCCTGCCGCTCCCCCCCAGATCACTGTCGCCATCGCCACCTTGGGCACGCGGGCCAGCCAGATCTCCCTGCCCCCGCCAAGGCCGGGCCTGTGCTATCTGGTGATGATCCAGCGCGCGCCTGATCCGCTTCCCCACAGTGATCGGCCAGACCTTACCTATATCGCACTCGACAGTCTTGGCCTCTCCCGAAGTCGCAATGCGGCACTGGATGCCTGTCGCACCCCCTATCTGGTCTTTGCCGATGACGACATGCAGCTAGAGACGGAGGGGCTTTGCAAACTTGCGCAGAGACTGACCGAAACCCCGCATCTGGGTTTCGTAGCGGGGTGGCGGCACGAAAGGTTCCCGGCCTCAGGGGCGCGCACACAGCCCCACCGGCTGCGCAAATCGAACGCAGGCCGCATCTGCGCGCCTGAGCTCATGGTTCGCATGGCCCCGGTGCGCCGGGCGGGGCTGCGTTTTGATCCCGAATTTGGGGTCGGCGCCCCCTACCCTGTCGGAGAGGATTATATCTTCATCTGCGATATGCTTGATGCAGGTCTGCAGGGTGAAGGGCTGCCCATCGTAACCGGGTCTCATCCAGCGGCCTCCACCGGAGAGCACTGGGATGATGCGCAGTTGCTGAAAGCCCGGCGGCGGGTGCTGAGCCGTTGTTTCGGTGCGACCGCCGGGCTGATCACCACCGCCTATGTCTTTCGACACCGCAAAAGATTTGCCGGATGGAAGGATGCTTGGCGTTTTTGGATTGGGTAAAATTCCGCGCAATTTCAGTATTTTTCATTTAATAACAAATAGATAGATACTTTTGTTTCGCGTGCGAAACATTTTGGACGACCGCCCGTCAAAAGGGTGCCCCAGCAAGCCTAGTCTCACCCCCCTTCTCGCCCTAGAGTGCCCGCATATCTCAACGGGGCTCATTCTATGAATACGCGTAAAGGCATTCTTTTGGCGGGCGGCACAGGCAGCCGCCTCCATCCCATTACCTTGTCGATTTCAAAGCAATTATTGCCGATCTACGACAAACCGATGATCTACTATTCCCTCTCGGTTCTGATGCTGGCCGGCCTTCGCGAGATTGCCATTATCACCACGCCCCAAGACCAAGAGCAGTTCAAACGCCTGCTCGGCGACGGAAGCCAATGGGGGCTTTCCTTGACCTATGTCACTCAAAGCAGCCCCGACGGGCTCGCTCAGGCCTATACGCTTTGCGAAACGTTTCTGGATGGGGCGCCTTCTGCGATGGTTTTGGGCGACAATATCTTCTTCGGGCATGGGCTGCCTGAAAGTCTCTCACGCGCGGCGGAACGCGGGCAGGGGGGGACTGTCTTTGGCTACCGGGTCGTCGACCCTGAACGCTATGGCGTGCTGGATTTTGGCGCGGACGGGCAGGTGCGGCAGATTATCGAGAAACCCAGCCAGCCGCCTTCGCCCTATGCGGTGACCGGTCTTTACTTTCTCGACGGCACCGCACCGCAGCGCGCGGCGCGGCTCACGCCGTCAGCGCGCGGAGAGCTGGAGATCACCTCGCTTTTGCAGAGCTACCTTGATGAAGAGGCGCTGCATGTCGAGTTGATCGGGCGCGGCTATGCTTGGCTTGATACAGGCACCCATGGCAGCCTGCTGGACGCCAGCAACTTTGTGCGCACCCTGTCCGAACGCCAAGGCCAGCAGGTGGGCTGCCCGGAAGAGATCGCATGGCGCAAGGGCTGGATCGATGACGCCGCCCTCGCCGCGCAGGCCAAGCGTTTGGGTAAAAATGGCTATGGGGCTTATTTGGATCGCTTGCTTGCAGAAGGGCCCCTCTCTTAAGCGGCCCTAGCTTAAGCATCGGTATCTTGAGGGCCCTCGCTCGTCTCTAGCAAGGTCCGGATCTGGGCGGCGAGGGCAGGGGTCACCCCCGGCCCCGACAGGCGCAACTCGCCGGGTTTAAAGCTGACCTCAACCGATTTGTCAGCACCGGTTTCAGAGCCTACCACAGCCTTTTGGCTCTGTTTCGCTGCGGGCGTTTTGGGCTGTTTTCCCTGCAACGCCTTGGTCAACAGCTCCGTCTCATCCTCTGCCGTTTTGGGCACAGCCTTGCGCAGCCGATCGCGTAGGCGGGCGCCGAAGCCCTCTTCGGTGCCCAACCGCGCCGCCAAGGCCAGCCCGAGCCGTTCGGTCACGGCATTTGGATAGACCAAGACACTGCCCAATTGATCGACCACAGGCATGAAGCTTTTGATCTTGGACCTTTTGGCGCGCGAGGCCGAGGCGAACAGTTCTTTCAACGCCTCGCCCTCCGAGGAAAACACCCCGGCCGCAACGGATTTCCGCACGATATGCGCGCGCTCGAAAAAGGTCAGCCCGACGCGGATCTCGTTTTCTTCGACCATAGCGGTATAGGCGTCACTGGCGTCTTCGGGGTGTCGCACGAAGGCCAGCGCGTGGTTTGGGCCTTCGCCGGTATCTGCCATCGTGCGCAGCGCCTGCACCCGGCGGAACCCCGAGATGAGCCCGTATTTGCCGCCTTCGATTTCCACCACTTCGATCGGGGTCTGCTGGCCACGGCTGCGCAAGGAGGCGGTGAGCACCTCCATTTCGGCCTCATCAAGGGCGACCCGGTCACGCGACAGGTAGTTCCCCGCGATATCCTCCAGCGCAATCTTGATCGCCATACGGCCTTCGCTGCGGGCAGCTTGCATTTCCGCTGCGACCTTTTCCAAGGCGGCCACCGCACTGGCTTGACCGGCGACATCGGCAATCGGCGCGCGGCGCGGGGTCGGGATTATGCCCGTGGGGATATCACTCATCGGCATGGCATGTCTTTCCTGTGGCACGGCAAGTCGCTCTGGATCGGGTGCGGTCAGACGTTTGCGTTTGGCCATGATAACATTCCTAGACTAAAGACTGCTTCACCCAAGTTAGAGACTTGAGCGCAGCGATTAATATTTTCTCGCCCCCGCGTGCGGGCGGTTAGGCCGTCTGTTGCTCGGACCGTTTCCAAGCGCCGATCAGCAGTTTTTTGAAGGCGGCGTAGGTCGCATCAAAGGTCTCTCGACCTCGGGCATAGGTCTCGCGGTTGAAGTCCCTATAATCGGCTTCATAGATGCCATTCACGCTTTCCCCGGCCTGACCGATCAGCGCCGTAAAGTCCTGCCGGTGGGGGGAGAGGGTCGTGCCGAGATAGGCCTGCATAAGAGCGGCCATTTCGGCCTGCTGGCTGCTGTCGAACCGCGTGACCACAGCGCGCACGGCGTCCCATTCAAAGTGCAGCTCATCCAAGCCCAAGGCCCGCGCGGCGACATTTTCACTCTCCTCGATGCTTGAGAAGGTGGCATGAAGCATATCAAAGAACCGCCCCGTAGAATCGAACTCCAGATAGGAGGCCCCGAGCGGCACCAGCAAGATATCCGCGGCCGCCAAGCCATTGATGGTCAGGTAGCCCAAAGCCGGAGGGGTATCGAAGAAAATCAGGTCGTAGTCATTCAGCACCCCATCGGCCTCTAGCCGGTCGGTCAGCGCATCCCACAAGCGCCAGCCGCGCGCACTCATCCGCCAGACGGGGATCTGAAACTCGGCCCAGTAAAGATCAAGCTGGGCTCCGATAAGATCGATATTGGGCCAATGGGTCTTTTGGATCAGCGACTGCGCCGTCACATTCCGCGCGTCCGACAGCGTCTCATCCAGAGGCTGAGGCGCGTCGCCCCGCGAAACCCGGGCGCGGTTGTCCTCTTGCAGGTGGTCGGCATAGTGGCGCGCCAGCAGCGGAAAGACGGTGGACCATTCGTCTTGCACTTTGCCGCCAAAGATCGAGGTCATGGACCCTTGGCTGTCCAGATCGATCACCAGTACCCGGTAGCCATCCAAGGCGGCCGACATGGCCAGATGGGCCGCCGTCGAGGTCTTGCCGACCCCGCCTTTGAAATTGGCCACGGCGACCATCTTTGCGGGCTGATCTTTGGGGCGGTAGGGGAGGTATTCTTTGGTCTTCGACCCTTCGGCCCCGAAATGCGCCCGCAGCCGCAGGACTTCATCCAGCGAGAACCATTTGGCCCCGCCTTCGGTTTCCGAGCGGCCTTGGGGCAGATCGGGATTGGCCTTGAGCACGCGGCGAAAATGCGGGGTTGCAACCGGGATCAGATATTTGGTGATTTCCCATGTCGAAAACAGCCGCAACTGTTTACGCCCTTCCTCAGAAAGACCGCGCGCCGTGAGGTCCGCCATGCCATTCGCACAGGCCGCCGAAATGTTGCGAAAGTCCTCCGCCCCGGTGGGGGGGCCAAGCTCTGCCAGAGCAGCATTCGGGGAGATGTTGAAATAGGGAGGTGTGGACATGGAAGCTCGATATGCTGCGTTTTCGATAGAATACTCCAAAACAGCGCATATGGAAGTTTTTTGATAACCTGAAGGGGGTTTTCTGAGCAATATCTTGGTTTTGCTGCTGTTCTCTTTGGGCGGTTTTGAGGGGGGCCGCCAAAATCTTCTGTTATTTATTTGTTATATAATTAGTTACGGGAGAGCGACATTTTCGTAAACCCTTACATCTAAATAACAAATCCAGAATATGCCCAAGCTGTGCGATTCTGAAACCACGCTGGGGCGATTCTGAACCCCCGTTGAAGTGACTCTGAACCCCCGTTGGGGCGCTGGACAGGGCAGGACCATAACTTTTAGGGTGGCGTCACTGAAACCACGATGTTTCGAATCCGTTTCAAGAGGTCGTTAACGGCCCGGCGGAATGAGAGAGTAGGGCGGCTAAGGCGTCGCAGCAGTTAAAGGACAGGCTCGTGAGCAGCACCGGTATGACCTCTCAGGAGGGGCTTTTGCCCCGCCGCCATCCGACCAATGATTTCTTTGTCTGTGATATTTTCGATGCTTTGCCCAAGGACGATCTGGCGACCATGGAGCATCCGATATTCTCGCTCTCGACCCGGCCTGACCGTCGCATTCTGGAATATGCCCACAACGGGGCCGAGATCACGGTGACCCCGTCGGTGCGCGGGTTGGCGACGATCCATGACAAGGATATTTTGATTTACTGCATCAGCCAGTTGATGGCCGCGCTGAACGCGGGACGTGCGATTTCGCGGCACCTGACCCTGCGCGCCCATGACTTTCTGGTGGCCACCAACCGCGAAACCTCGGGCGATGCTTACCGGCGGTTGCGCGATGCCTTTGAGCGGCTGGCGGGCACGCGGATCACCACCAATATCACCACCGGCGCAGTCGAGACGACCCGGGGCTTTGGGCTGATCGAAGGCTGGGAGATCCTGCGCAAAGCGAAGGGAGGGCGTATGATTTCGGTCTCCATCACCCTATCGGAATGGCTGTTTCGCGCGGTGCAGAGCAAATCCGTCCTGACCCTGTCGCGTGATTATTTCAGACTGCGGAAACCTCTGGAGCGGCGCATCTATGAGATCGCCCGAAAGCATTGCGGCCGTCAGGCAAATTGGGTGGTCTCAATCGATACGCTGCTGAAGAAATCAGGCTCTAACTCGCCCCGTCGGGTCTTTCGTAAGATGATCCGAGACATGATCGCTGCCGATCATCTGCCCGATTACGAGATCCATGAAGAGCCCGGCGACAAGATCCGGTTTCGGCGCCGGTCGGTGGTGGTGGAGGATCACGCTCTGCCGCAGGTCAGCCCGCAGGGTTTGGATGCCGTGCGCAGGCTGATGCCGGGCTGTGACGTCTATGCGGTGCAGGCGGATTGGCAAGCCTATTGGCTGCGCTCGGGGCGTCCGCAATTGCGCGCGCCAGATGCGGCCTTTGTCGGTTTTGCCAAGATGCTTGCGCAGTCTTCGGAAGATTAAACTCGGCAGCAGGCCTCGATCGCGCTGTCGATGTGATAGAAGGTTGAGGCGGGCATGTTCTCCGACAGGCAGGCGCCGGTGGTTTCGTCAAATTGATCATACCAGCCTCCTTCAAGGGAGGGGGGGATATAGCTTTCCCAAAGCTGGGCGGCGATGTCCGACGGGCGCAATCCGACCGCGGTCTCGGGGCGGCTCATCACACAGGCGGCTTTGAGAAACTCGGTCTGCGGCCAGAGCCTGCGCGTGGTGTCACCATCGCGGTCCGGCAGAAAGCCCGAGGGCAGGCGGCTGTCCTGCACACGCTGCCACATTTCGGCTAAAGGCAGCCCGGAAGCGATGCCGGTCGTGGCCGTGAAACGATCCGCCAAATAGATCCATTCAGCCAGATGCCCCGGCTCATGGGCCTGCGCAGCGCCCTCAAGGGGGGTCCAGTCGGGGGCGAAAAACTCCAGCAGACGCGCGTCTTTGGTCAGCGCATGTTCGGCAATCAGGTCAAGGCAATGCTGCGCCATGGCAAGATGCGCGGGGTCTTTGGTCAACGCATAGAGAGCGGTCATCGCCTCGAAAAGATGCATATGCGGGTTCTGTCGGCGGGGCTGCCGGTCGGCGGCGGTCTCTCGCCAGCCTTGTGCGCCGCGCAGCCGCGACAATGCCTCTTCCAGACGCGCGATATCGGGGGCCACGTCGAACCCGGCTGCGCCCAGATGTGCTGCGGCCAATACCCCAAAGGCCAGATCATAAAGGTCGTGGGTCTGATCCAAGCGCTGCAAATCGGGCGAGAGCCAAGTCGAGAAAAGCCCGGTTTCAGGATCAAAGCCATGGGTCATTGTGCGGCGAAACAGCCGCCAACCGAGGTCCTGTATCTGCGGATCAGGGCTGCGCGCAAAGACATTGGCTTGGCGGAATTGCACCCGTTGCCGGCGCTTCAGCCCCCGCAATGGCGTACCTTGGTAATCGAGGGCTTCCCACACCGTGTCGCTGGTCTGGTCGATCCCGGCTTGGGTCCAGAGCGGGAGGGCGCGGGTTTCTTGCCACTCGGCCAAAGCCGCAGCCCAAGCGGGCAGGGGGGACGGTTCAGCCATCGCTCAAAGGCTCCTGTATTTTGACCAATACATCACACAGGTGACGCAGCGCGCCGCGCCCCCCGGGATAGGGCAGGATCCAATCGGCGTGGCCGACCACATCCGCATGGGCATCCGAAGGGCAGGCCGTCAGCCCCGCGCGCTGCATGGCGGGGGCGTCGTTGATGTCATTGCCGACATAGAGCATTTGCGTCCAGTCCAGCCCGGCGTGGGCCAGCCAGAGATCCAGCGCGGCCACCTTATCGTCGGTCGCGGCGATCACCTCGATGCCAAGCTTGGCCGCGCGGGCCAGCACCACCGGGTTGCGCTCTTTGGAGATGATCAGCCGCTGGATCGTGCTGTGGCGGGCCAATTCGGCCAGCCCCATGCCATCGCCGCGGGAGGTCATGACCGTCTCGCGCCCGTCTTGGTCGGTCATCACCAGATTGTCCGTATGCACACCATCGAAATCCATCACCAGCGCGCGCACCTGCGCCAGCGCTTTTGCGGGCGGCGCGCCACAGGCCGTGGTGCTGGCCATGGTGCTGGCCAGATCAAGATCGGCCAGACTGTCGATTTCCAGCGGCGGCTGATCAACCGGGCAGAGCGCCACCGGGCCACAAAAGCGCTGTCCCGTGGCCTCGAAAAGATCGGCCTGCACGCAGTAGATCGCCCCATTCTCGCGGTATTGCGGCGGCAGATCTTGGCGGCGTTTGCGTTGTTGCTGGTGGTCGTGGTTCTGGCCCACCCCAAGGCCCTGCGCATCCAAGCCCCATAGAAAGCTGTGATCTTCCACCACCGACAGGGCGCAGGCGGCCTTGACTTGGGTCACAGCCGCCAGACAGGCATCGATGTCATCCGCGCTGATGAAGGGAGAGGTGCATTGCAAAAAGGTCAGATGCGTCAGCCCCGGCAGATCCGCCCGAACTTGGGGCAGGGCATGCAGCCACCCTGCTTCGGAACTGGCGGTATCGTTTGAAATTTCCGCCGGGCGGTCGATCACCTGAGCGCCGTGGTGCTGCGCCTCGGCCGCGATGGCCGCATCATCGGTTGAGACATAAACGGCGGACTGGCTTTGCGCCGCGACGGCCGCGCGGACCGCCCGGCCAATCAGCGAGACCCCCCCGACCCGGCGCAGGTTCTTGCCCGGTACCCCTTTCGATCCGCCCCGGGCGAGAATGACAGTGGCGCAAATGGTCTGGGGCATAAGAAGATCCGTTGTTTTGAAAAAGATGTTTCACAGCCGTCTTGGGGCCGCAATCCCTTGCGCGCAATTTCCCGTCCCGAACTGGGGCCGGGTGCGACCGCTTCAGGCATGCCCCAACTGGACGAGTATCTGTTTTAGGCTCACGCGCCAGTCTGGCATCTCCAGGCCGAAGCTTTCTTCGGTGGCGCTGCAATCCAGCCGGGAATTCAGCGGCCGACGGGCCGGGGTAGGGTAGGCGTGACTGGGGATCTCGGTGACGGCGCAGGTGATCCCGGCTTGCTCGAAAATCTCTCGCGCCACCTCGGCCCAACTGGCGTGGGGCTGGGCCTGATAGTGGTAGGTGCCGCTTTTCTCCGGCGCGGTCTTGAGCTGACGTGCGATGGATAGGGCGGCGCCCGCGATGTCATGGGCGGCTGTGGGGGCGCCGATTTGGTCCGCCACGATGCGCAATGTATCGCGGTCGCTGCCCAGTTGTAGCATAGTTTTCACAAAATTCCGGCCATGGGGGGACACCACCCATGAGCAGCGCAGGATCACATGCGGGCCCTGCGCGGCGCGCAGCAACGTTTCGCCAGCAGATTTCGAGTGGCCATAGACATTGAGCGGGCCGGTGGGGTCATCGGGCTGCCAAGGGCGGCTGCCCGAACCGTCAAAGACATAATCCGTGGACAGATGCACCAGCGGGATCGCCGCCTCGGCACAGGACTGCGCAAGTTCGCCGACAGCCGCCTCATTGACCCGAAAGGCGCGGTCTTGCGCGTCTTCGGCCCCATCGACATCCGTAAAAGCCACGGCATTGATCACGGCCTCGGGCCGGTGGTGGGCGATGGCATCGGCAATGGCCCCCGGGGTTTCAAAGTCGACCTCGGCCCGCGACAGGCAAGCCCCCCCGGTGAGCGGGGCCAGTTCGCGCGCCAGTTGCCCTGATTGGCCGAAGGTCAAGATCATCCGATGTACCGTTTTCCCGCCACGTCTCTCAGGCGGGTTATCGGCCAGCAGGGCGGGCTTGTCATTCAGAAAGTCAAAATCACCTCGGTCAGATCTGCGGCGCTGATCCCATCTTCGAAGACGATTTGGTTGTCGGCGGAGAACCAAAGCACCACATCGTCTTCGACCACGCGGGCAAAGCGAGAGACGATGTCTTCGGCGCGGGTCAGACCTTGGGTGAGCGCCAAAGACAGATGCACTTCGTCCTGCAACTCCAGCCCCGATAGCGTGTCTTGGCCATGGCCGGTGTTAAAGATGAAGGTATCGGCCAAGGTGCCGCCGCGCAGAAAATCATCCCCCGCGCCACCTTCGAGCGTGTCCCGACCTTGGGCGCCGAACAATTCGTCGTCCCCGTCGCCACCGCGCAGAAGATCGTCCCCCGAGGCGCCGAACATCGCATCATTTCCGTCGCCGCCGTGCAATTCGTCCATGCCGATATTGCCGTAAAGCGCGTCATTGCCCGCGCCGCCTTCGAGCGTGTCATAGCCGAAGCCGCCTGAGAGATAGTCATTGCCCAGCCCGCCTTGCAGCGCGTCGCGCCCTTCGCTGCCATAGAGCGCATCATCGCCTGTGCCGCCGTCCAGCGTGTCCCAGCCGGTGCGGCCGATGATCGTGTCGTTGCCGCCTTCGCCATAGACGATATCGACCCCATTGCCGGGGCTGATCCAGTCATGCCCGGCACCGCCATAGATGAGATCGACGCCGGTGTTGGACAGGAGCCGGTCGTTGCCGCCGCCGCCGTGCAGGGTATCGGCCCCGGTGCCGCCGGTCAGCGTGTCATTGCCCGTGCCGCCATAGAGCAGATCGGTCGAACTATCGCCCCAGAGCTGATCGTTGCCTGCCGCCCCTTCCAAAGTGTCGGCACCCGTGCCGCCCCGAAGGATGTCGGCGCTTTCGCCCCCGGTCAGCCGATCATGGCCCGCGCCGCCCTCCAGCGTATCCCGGCCGTTCCCCCCCTCCAGCAGGTCATGGCCTTCGCCGCCATTGAGGCTGTCATTGCCGTCCCTGCCAAAGATCTGATCATCACCGCCCAGCCCATTGATGATATTGTCCGGCGTGCCGCCTTCCAAAAGATCCCCTTCCTCTGTGCCGTCGCGCAGGACCAGATTCTCGGGCCGCTCTTCGATGGGGGTCAGACGGGCGATGCCCAGCATGTCCGTGGCCAGAAAATCCTCAAGATCAAGAGCGCGCTGGTCATCGGTGCGCAGGATCAGCCGCTCATCGCCATAGCGCACCTCGGCCCCGTCGGAGCGGGAGATCACTTCGATCTGATGGGTGGAATAAAGCCCCGACCAAGCGCTGAGATCGACCCGGTCCAGCCCGACCTGAAAATCCATGATCGTGTCGATCTGCCCATCGCGGGCCAGCACAAAGAGGTCAGCCCCATCGCCGCCCGTCAGCCTGTCCGTGCCGGCGCCATCAAGCAGGATGTCTTCGGCATTGCTGCCGGTCAATGTGTTGTTTCTGTCGTCGCCCACCCGCAGCAGACCATCGCCCGGATCATAGACCACATGGGTCAGCCCCGGTTCATTTTCGGAGCTTGCGATCAGATGGACCATGCCGTTCTGCGCGACCAGCGACAGGGCGTTGATATGGCCCAGCCCCAGCGTCTGCGTATCGGCGAGGGTTTCGAGATGCAGCAACTGACCATTGGGCAAAAGCTGGAACAGGCTGACCCCTTGGTCGGCCCCGCTGACCGCGACATAGGCCCGATCCCCGACCATCAAGGTCTCCATCACGGTGATATCGTCAAAGCGCGTATCAAGATCGTCTAAGACATGATCGCTCACCCGCATGGCCCCGCCTTCATCCAGTGCCACAACGCTCAGCGATCCGCTGCCTGCGGCGGCCACCAGCAGATAGTTTTGCCCGCCTGCGGAGACCCCCTCAAGCTGGGTGATGTTGCTGACCCAAAGCCCGTCTTCGACCTCAAGACGGCCCACGGCATTCAACTGGCCTGAACTGCTCAGCCGAAAGGCACTGATCCCCGCCTCATCGCCCGAAGAGGCGGCATAGACATAGCGCAGCCCCCCCTGTTCCACACAGGCCAGCCCCACGGGATTGCCGAGAAACAGCGTGTCGTTGTCATTCACCGTGGTCCGCCGCTGGATGTCATCGGCATTGGCATAGTCAAAGACCGACAGTCCGGCCCGCCCGGCAATGCTGGCCACCACCAAGGTGCTGGCGCCAAACTCTACGGCCAGCATCTGGCCTGTATCGCCAAAGCTGCCGCTTTGTTGAGAGAAATAGGTGCGGGCATTGATCAAGGACCCCCCGGCGTCTTCCAGCAGGGTGTCGAACAGATCGCCTGCCACGGCAACGCTGGCATTGCCCGCCGTGAAGGGAATGAAACTGTCGCGCTGATAGGTGCTGTCTTGATAGCGCAGGACGCCGTTTGACAAAGTAAACGCCCCCGACCAGAGGCCGCGCCCTGCATGAAAGGTCAGCGTGTCTTGCCCGCCGTCCCCGTCCAATTGAAACCACGGCAGGGTCGCGCCCTGCACCGGGCCCGGCGCATCCGGCTCGGACCCATCCTCTGCCCATGATAGATGTACACTGCGAATGATCCGCCCCATCGCCCCACTCCTTTAAACCCAAGGAAGAGACTGCCCCACAGCCAAGATCAGCCCATGGTCGGAACATGGCGAAAACAAGGGCTATCTACAGGTTTTTGCGGAGTTTTTAGCGGTTAGCTTTACTTTGAATTATCCATCGTGCGCTTGTGAACATCCAAGGCTTCTTCGATATCGTCGTAAAATTGCGCATGGCCGTCCTCCAGCACCACCCCTGATTGGCAAAGGTTGCGCATTTCCGGAATAGAGTGGGTCACCACCACGGCGCCTGAATTGGCCATGCGATCTTTGAAGACCTCTGCACTGCGCGTGCGAAAGGCCCGGTCCCCGACCGAGGTGACCTCATCCACCAGATAGGTATCAAACTGGATCCCCATCGAGACCCCAAAGGCCAAACGCGCCTTCATGCCCGAGGAATAGCCGCGCACCGGCAGATAGAAATTGCGCCCCAGCCCGGTAAACTCGCTGACGAAACTCATCAGCTCATGGCTGTCGACCCCATAGATCCGGGCGATGAATTTGGTGTTCTGCGCGCCGCTGAGATCGCGGTGGAAACTGCCCGCAAAGCCCACCGGAAAGGACAGCGACCCTTGGGTCACCATCTCGCCTGAATCGGGGTTCATATTCCCGGCGATGATCTGAAGCAGGGTCGATTTGCCCGCCCCGTTGCGCCCCATCAGTGCCACCGAAAGGCCGGTGGGGAAGGTCAGGTTCACGTCCTTGAGCACGTATTTACGCCCCCAGCGGGTGGGGAAGCTTTTGGAAAGGTTGCGCAGTTCGATCATGGGGGCGCGCTCCTAGCGGCGGTCCCGCAGGGAGTAGTAAACCAGCGCCAGAATGGCCCATGCGATCGTCGAAAAGAACGCAACAAGCAAAAAGATCATCAAGCGGCGGGGGTAGATCGCGCTTTCCGCCTCGGTTGGGCCGACATAGGCCGCCAGATAGCGGCTTTGGCGTTGCGCCTCTGTTTGGGCGCGGTCGAAATTGGCCACGGCGGTGGCGTATTTCTGCTCTGCGAATTCACGTTCGACCAAAAGCTGTTCGAATCTGGCAACCATCGTGGCGTAATTCTCGCCATCCGCGACATCGCCGCCCTGTCCGAATTGCTGGCGCTCCTGATCGATCCGCGCGCGGATCGCCTCCAGGCGGCCTTTCACTTGCAGAATGCGCGGGTCGTTCTCCGGGGCCTTGCCGACCAGAAGGTCATATTCGATCAGCGCCTCACCCAATTGCTGCTGGAGCGAGGCCAAGAGCCCCATCTGCCCTTGAATGGCCGCCTGCGGATCGACGATCTGGGTGCGCATCCGAAACTCCGTCAGGCTTTGGCGGAGCGCTTTGAGATCGGCCTGAGCACGCTCTAGATCCTCACGGGCATAGCGGGTCGCATCGTCTCGGGCGATTTGCGACAATTCGTTGATCATCTCCGAGCTTTCGGAAAACACCAATCGCGCGACCCGGGTGGCGGTTTGCGGATCGAAGGCGCGCACCTCAAGCTCCAAAAGCCCGGTGCTGGGCGCATAGGAGACGCGCACCACCCGTTGCCAGTAGTCTACCAGTTCTTCGATGGTGGCGTCGGGGTCTAAACCAAAGAGGGGGTCTTCGTCATAAGCCGCCCCATAGAGACTGCGTAGGTCGATTTCTTCGTCCACCCGCCGGACCAATTCCTGCGAGCGCACATATTCAAACAGGATGTCGCTATCGCTGGACGAACTGGAAGAGACATTGCCCAAAGTGGTGAGCAGGTTGGAGACCAAAGGTGCCTCTTCGCGGCGCACGGTAAAGCCCACTTCGGAGACGAATTGATCTTTGGCCATCGTATAAAGGTAGTAGCCCGCGCCGATCGTGGGCAGCAAAACCAGCAAGATAAAGCTGAAAGCCAAGCGGTAATGCCGCTTTCGCATACGCGCAGGCCCCGCCACAGGCGGCACCGGGGCCTTGGGCTCTTTTTTGGGTTTCGCCTTTGGTTTGGGGGCCGGTTTGCTCTCCGCCTTGGGTGCGGAATCCGAGGCGGCCTTGGGGGCTGGTTTCGGCTCTGAACTGGGCTTTTTAGGGGGGGTATCCGCGGCGGGCGATGCCGGATCGGAAGAAGAAGTCATTGCAGTTTCCAGCCCAAATTCAGATATACTGACTTGGCATTTAGTATAGCATGAAAGACGGTGCAGCAATGACCAAACAGGCTTCTTCCCCGTCAGCGAACCCCGCCATTCCCCCTGCCGCCGTGCCGCAGTTGCGCTTTCGCACGGCCCGGGCGGTGACCGCGCTGGTTATTCGGGAAATGACCACCACTTATGGCCGCTCACCGGGGGGGTATCTTTGGGCGGTGGCGCAACCGGTGGCCCTTATTGTGGTGCTGGCGCTGGCCTTTTCGCTCTTACTGCGCAGCCCGCCTTTGGGCACGAACTTCACGCTCTTTTATGCGACAGGGCTTTTGCCTCTTCGGATGTTTCAGGCCCTATCGGTCAATGTCGGCGGTGCCTTGCAGTTCAGCAAGCCGCTGATGGGCTATCCCCGGGTGACGTTTGTCGATGCCATTCTGGGGCGGGCGATCCTTGCCGTGCTGACGCAATTCATCGTTTCGGTCATCATCCTGGGCAGCCTGTATTTATTCAGCCATACCAGCGACACGGTGAATATCGAGCGCGTTTTTCTGGCCTATGGGATGATCATTGCTCTGGGGCTGGGGATCGGCACGTTGAATTGCTTTCTCTTTACCCTGATGCCGGTCTGGCGCTTGGCATGGGGCGTGGCGACAGGGCCTTTGGTGTTGATTTCGGCGGTGATCTATCTCTTCGAAGACCTGCCGCTCATTGGGCAGAATATCTTGTGGTATAACCCCTTGGTCCACGCCATCGGCATGGCGCGGGCGGGCTTTTTCAGCAGCTATCATCCCAATTATATCAGCGAGATCTTTGTGCTGACCTGCGCTTTGGTCCCCGCCTTTTTCGGCGTGCTGATGCTGCGCAAATACGGGCGGTCGATCCTCTACCTTTAAGGGCTGGGCAGCTCTCGTCGGATCTGAAAGTCGCGGGCGTGAAAGCGGTCTAGGGTTTCCAGCACCCGGGCGCCCAGATCGTCAGGGCAGAACATATCCTCAAGCCATTGCGGGTTCAGCGTCCCCGGCTTCAGGTTCAGCAGATCTTCGGTCGAGGTGATGACCCCGCTGCCCTGAAACATCTTGCGCATCGGCGGCACCAGAGGGTCGCGGTAGGCATCGACAAAATCGAGATAGACCATGCAGGGCAGGCCCGCCCGCAGCAGATCCATCGCGGCGGTCGATGTGCAGGTGATGCCCAAAGCGGCCGTCTCTAGCGCCTCTTCCATGGTGATATCTGTTAACAAAAGGTTGGGCGGCAGGGGGCCGAGCTGCGCCATCAATCCGGGGTAATCATATTTTTCCAGATGCAGGTGCTGGCGGTTTTCAGACGGCAGGTGGCGCAGTTTGATAAAGACGCGCCGCTCGGGATTGGCCTTGGCAATCGCGGCCATGACCCGCAGCATATGCAGCCTGCCGCGCAGGGTGGAAGGGCTGAGGGCTTGGGTAAAGAAATAGATGTCGCGCCGGTCTGCCAGATCCGCCGGGGGGCCGTCGGGCCGCATCACCGAAGGATGGCCAAAGCCTACATCCTGCCAGCCTTCGGTGCTGTGGCCCACCTGCTGGGCATAGTCGGCAAGGGCGGAGCGTGGAAACAAATAGACCGCGTCACAATTGCGACGTCGCGCGAAGCCCTGCGCGGGGAAAAAATCCAGCCCGCCAAGAAAGCTGAGGACGCAGGGGCGGTTGCCTGACCAACGCGCGACAGGGCTGTTCAAGGGCCGCAGCATGGCGCGGTAAATGCGGCTGGTGAGAATGGCGCGGACCGAGGGATCGCGCATCAAGCTGACCAGTTGCTTGCCGCCCAGAACCCGGTCGGGGCCCTGCGGCAAAAGCTGCGTGATCTGCCGGTAAGAAAGGGCGCTTTCATCGGTGAACCAGACCATCTCTATCAGGCAATCCGGGTCTGCCGCCTGCAGCACCTCGCGCATACGTCTAGCAAAGATCAGCGTGGAATCGTCACTAAAAAGGATCACGATCGGGCGCTGCGCGCGGTGTCGCTCCTGCGCGGTCCGGCGGCGGCTGCGCACAAGGGCGAGGGTCTTCTGGCGGGGGCCGGTTGCGGTCATTTCAGTGTCGCCTCAAACCGTTCAAGCTGCTCAGAGACGCGGCGGTTATGGGCGCGGTTGGCCGGATAGAGGTGACTGGGCTGGAAACGCTCGGCCTGTAGGAACTGCGCCACCATGCGGATCGGCCAGCCGACAGCGGGCCTGCGGGAGAAACGATAAAGGCGTTTGCCGGTTCGAGAATTCTTCAGCTTGCCAATCATGGGATCCCTCTTTGATGCCACTAGTTACGCTGCGCCAAAGGCCATTGTAAACGGGTCGCGCGGCCCCTTGTCGGCCTTAAGGGTTTATGCGAATTTGCCCCTCCCAAATCCAGGCTTTAGACATTCGATGACAAAGACCACCTATGTCGTTGCAGGCAACGGCGCCTCCTTGGCGCAACCTTTCGAGGGCCGCATCCTGGGCAGCGATTTCATGCTGCGGACCAATAATTTCTTTTTCGAGCCGCGCAGCTTTCTGGGGCCGCGTGTCGATCTGGCGGTCATGGGGGGCGATCCGCGGGTGGCGCCCTTCATGTTCGAAACGCTTTGGCAGTGCCGCAAGACCTATGATCTGCGGCATTGGACCAGCCATAATCCGGCGGTGGTTAGGGCAGGCAAACGGCGCTTGCCGAAAGTTACAAACCGCTCTCTTTCGGCCCTCCGTCCATCGCGCCGCAGGTGCAGGCGCTGATCGCAAAATATGACCGCAAGCCGATGACCGGCACCTATGCCTTGCTTGCCGCTTGTGGTTTGCATATGGCCGCCCCGCCCGAGACCCGCGGCGCGATTATTCTGGCGGGGATGGATCTCTACGGCACCGATACCCGCTACGCCTATCAAAGCAGCAAGAACCAAATGGCGCTCTTGGGTCATGACCTGAACCACCGTCGTCTGGACAGCCGGTTGCATGATGTCGATCTCGACATGGCGATCATGGCGCTGGTGCAGGCGCATACCGACGGGGCGCTTTTGCGCACCTCCAGCAACAGCCGCTTGGATCACATCATGGAACTGGCCCCCAAACGCCCAGGGGCCCCGCCTGAGTGTGTGCCGACCCACCCGCCCAAAGACTGGGCGGCTTGGGCGGGGGGGTATCCGATTGCCCTGCTGCGCATGCTACGATGGGGGCGTGCGCTGATCCGGCCTTCTTGATAGCCTGAAGGCCACCCGGTGCCGCAAAGGAAAGTCTCTATGCTCTTGCCTCTTTCTTCCCGCTTTCGTGATGGGCCCGCAGACGCCCCAACGCAGGGGGCCGGGTGATGAAGCTTTTGGTAACGGGCGGGGCGGGGTTCATCGGATCCGCGGTGGTGCGGCTGGCTGTGGCGCGGGGCATCGAAGTGATCAACCTCGACAAGCTGACCTATGCCGCCTGTCTTGAGAATGTCGCCGCCGTGGCCCAAGATCCGCTTTATCATTTTGAACAGGTCGATATCTGTGACCGCGCGGCGCTGGCGGATGTCTTTGCTCGCCATAGGCCCAGCCATGTGATGCATCTCGCGGCGGAAAGCCATGTGGACCGCTCCATCGACGGGCCTGACGCTTTCATGCAGACCAATATCATGGGCACCTTCGAGCTGCTTCAAGCGGCCCGCGCGGCCGAGGTGCAGCGCTTTCATCATGTCTCCACGGATGAAGTCTTTGGCAGCCTTGGCCCCACGGGGCAGTTCACGGAAACCAGCCCCTATGATCCACGCTCGCCCTATGCGGCCTCGAAAGCGGCCAGTGACCATCTGGTGCGGGCCTGGGGCGAGACCTATGGGCTGCCGGTCGTGATCAGCAATTGCTCTAACAATTATGGCCCCTACCATTTCCCCGAAAAGCTGATCCCGGTGGTCATCCTCAATGCGCTGGCGGGGCGGGATATCCCGATTTATGGCGATGGCGCGAATGTGCGTGACTGGCTTTATGTCGAAGACCATGCCGATGCACTGCTGCGTGTCTTGCAGGAGGGTGAAATTGGGCGCAGCTATAATATCGGGGGCGAAAACGAGCGCTCCAATATCGATTTGGTCCGCGATATCTGCGCGCTTCTGGATGAAAAACGCCCCAAGGAGCGCCCTTATAGTGACCAGATCACCTTTGTTAGAGACCGCCCCGGCCATGATGCGCGCTATGCAATCGACCCCGATCGCATGCGCCGGGAGTTGAATTGGCGCCCTTCCGTGACCCTTGCCGAGGGGCTGGAGAAGACCGTGCAATGGTATATCGACAATTCGGCTTGGTGGCAGGCCTTGCAGGATCGGGACGGGGTTGGCAAAAGACTGGGGGAAGGCACCCATGGTGCCTGAATTCATTTAGTTATTAATAACTTGTAAAATCAATTAGGGCCTACCGCAGAAAACTTGAATTTTAAGTGGGGACTGGGGCAACACGGATGCGCCCCCCGGTGACCACGGCTTGATAAAGCACCCTGCCAGCCTGAGTGGAGCAACACCATGGAACCAATCTATCCCATCATCCTATGCGGCGGCGCTGGCACCCGCCTTTGGCCCGCCTCGCGCAAAGCCTATCCTAAGCAATTCGCAAAGCTGATCGGGGATCACAGCCTCTTTCAGATGACCCTGCGGCGCTTTACCGGGCCTGAATTCGCCGCGCCATTGGTGATGACGGAAAACGAGTTTCGCTTCATGGCGACCGAGCAATGCGCCCAGATCGGTCTGGCAGATGCCCAGATCATCGCCGAACCCTCCCGGCGCGACACCGCGCCCGCGATCCTTGCCGCGGCGCTGCTTTTGCAAGACCAGCCCGATGCTTTCATGCTGGTGGCGCCCTCTGACCATCTGATCGGCGATCTCGAAGCCTTTTATGCAGCTCTGCACACGGCGCGCGCGGCATCTCAGGACCATTCTGCGCTGATCACATTCGGGATCACCCCCGACCGTCCTGAAACCGGCTATGGGTATCTGGGCCTGTCCGAGGCCCCAACCCCCGCGACGGCCCTGCGGTTGAGCAGTTTTCACGAAAAGCCCAATCTCGCACGGGCCGAGGAGATGCTGGCGGCCGGGACCTACCTTTGGAATGCAGGCATCTTCCTGTTCCGCGTGCGCGATATTCTTGCCGCCTATGAACAACATGCCCCCGACCTGCTTCCGCTGTGCCAAGAGGCCGTGGACACCCGCCATGGCGATTTGGGCTTCACCCGTCTGGGGGCGGCCTATGACAAGTGTCGGGCGATCTCTTTCGACTATGAGATCATGGAAAAAGCAGACGAAGTCATGGCTGTGCCGTTGAGCTGCGCCTGGTCCGACCTTGGCGCTTGGGATGCACTCTGGCAGGCGGCTGGCCCCGATGACGCGGGCATGGCGACCCATGGCAATGTGACTGCGATCGACTGCACCGACAGCTATCTACGGACCGACGAAGGCAACACCCATCTGGTCGGGCTGGGGCTGAGCAATATCGTGGCCGTGGCGATGCGGGATGCGGTGCTGGTGGCCGACAAAGCGCATCTGCAGGACGTGAAACAAGTGGTCACGCTGCTGCGGGAACAAGATGTCCCCCAAGCCGATGACTACCCGCGCTTTCACCGGCCTTGGGGGTGGTATGAGACTCTCACCAAGGGGCCGCGGTTTCAGGTCAAACAGATCATGGTTCATCCCAATGGCACCCTGAGCCTGCAAAGCCACCATCACCGGTCGGAACATTGGGTGGTGGTCGAAGGCACAGCCGAGGTGGTGATCGGCGACGAAACACGTCTCGTGACAGAGAATGAAAGTGTCTACATTCCCTTGGGCACCAAACACCGGCTCGCCAATCCGGGCAAACTGCCGGTTTACCTAGTCGAGGTTCAGACCGGCAGCTATCTGAACGAAGACGATATCCTGCGCCATGAGGACATCTATGGCCGCGAATGATCCCGCGCCAAGGGGTTATTTACCATAACCATGATTACACGCGTCTTCCATAACGGTGGGGCACATTCCATTTTGGATTGCATCACTGGATAATTTCTTGATGCAGATCAGGAGGATGTGATGAGAAGACCCTACCGTAAACTGAACTTGGATGAACGCAGAATCTTAGCGACGATGCTTC
>Ga0114899_1000307_pt1 | contig 37112 bp, 40 predicted proteins | sample MalvireepMed_215_FD_83497 | JGI IMG/M metagenome (GOLD analysis project Ga0114899, IMG submission 83497) | Marine viral communities from the Global Malaspina Expedition - Malaspina viral metaG DeepMed_215 | ecosystem: Environmental > Aquatic > Marine > Oceanic | place: Mediterranean Sea...
ATCGGGGTCATCCGTGCCGATGCCGACGTTGCCGCTGGAGTTTAAGCGCATAACCTCGCTTATCCCCGCGGAGGCCCGCACATTAAAAACTAAATCAGCCAATCTCGATGTGGCATTAGTCCACACGGCGTCGATACTGGCAGCGGCACGGTCCGCGCCTCCTGTATCCTCAATGTTGAAAGCCAAACCAACACCGAGCCCATTAGCTGCCGTGCCAGACGTTTGCTTTCCAATGGTCAATGCGTTGAGAACCGTATTCGTCGCAGTCGATACATGAGTGTGCTGTACTGACGTATTGCCAGACGTGTGCAGGATACTACTAATCGGCGATATCCCGATGCCTACGTGGCCGCTGGCGTTGACGATGACATTCTGAACCCACGCCCCGGTCGAAAGATTCTGGATGGAGAAGTCGTTGTTTTCGTCCGCGACGACCTGCCACTTGTCCGCGTTGTCGTCGCCCTCGTCGGCGAAGAGCTTGAGGTATGCGCCCTTGGCCTCGCCGCCTGTGATCTGGACGACCGCGTTGTTGGCAGTGCCCTCGCGAGAAACCTCGAATAGCTCTGCGGGGCTCACCCCGATGCCGACGTTGCCGCTTTCATCGATGGTCATTCTGGTTACTGCTGGACTTGCTGCTGATGTTGCGCCTTTAGTTTTAAAGTGAAGCTTTCCTTGACTATTGCTCCCCGTTCTTTCATGCGTAATCGCAGCACCCGGCGTATAGGAATTATCCAAATCTCCACCTGTAGACCAAGCACTAAATCCTAAACCTATTTCCTCCCCATCAGACACTCCATTACCATGAAGCAACAGCGAATACTGATTAGCCGTTGCACTGTCCGTGGCATCTACGTCATCTGTTCGTATCGTAATTCCCGGTGAAATAGGGGCCCCCGTGCCGATGCCTACGTTGCCACCGGTTTCTATGACCATTTTCGGCGAAGCAAAGCTGCTCGTCGGAGAAAATACAAACGCATTGCTCAGGCTGTAATCAACGCCAACAAACCAGTCCGCGTTTGTATTAAAGTGAATAGCAGCATCATAAGGGTCGTTAGGACCAAGGCGAAGCGTATTAGCCTCGCCTGACTTGGAAAGGTGGAGCAAGGCGTAGGGACTCGACGTGCCGATGCCTACGTTGCCGGAACCGAGAACAGTGATAAGATTCGTACTTAAATTGTTGACCTGCAATACCGTCTCGGCATCTGCCAGCATCGCGACCCCCGTGCTCCCGTTCGACTTCCCTCCCCTGAGAAGGATTGCAGGAACAGTGTCGGTTGGATCGGTGACACCAATTAACCCAACCAGAGTCATACCAGAAATTCCAGCCGCGTCTGACGCGCCGTAGATCAAGCCCCCGCCATCAGCGGCGTTTGCGTCGCGCACGTAGAATAGCGCATCTGTTGGCAGCTCGTTAGTGATTCCGTGAGCCACTCCCGAGAATGAGATTGCGAAGCCATTGTTTGTGGTCATCTTCAGGTCGAGCAACTTCGACGGACTCGACGTGCCGATGCCGACGTTGCCGTCGCCCCGAAGGACCAGCACATCGTTCACCTGAGTGCCTGAACCGCTTGAAATATCAAACGTGAGATTGTTGCTTGCGGCTGTCCCTGAGTAAGTCGCGGATACAGAGTGAATGAAGTTGGCATCGAGTCCAATATTGATGTGATCGGCTCCCCCCCCTGCGCCTTGCACGTGCAGGGGAGCCCCCGGGCTCGCTGTGCCGATACCGACGTTGCCGTTACCGATGATAACAAGAGCATTGGCGTTATTGATAGACGCATCCGACGATTTAGTCGCAATTTTAAGGATTCCTGCGGTGCTGGCGTCAGTCCCATACGCAGCGAGTTGGCTGATATTAGAACCCTCAAAAGACAGCTTTGTGACGTTAGCTTCATTTACAAGGTTGTTGTCAGATGAAACAATAGCGCCACCCACAGTGAGTTCCCCTACAGCATCCACCGACACGACCTTGTCAGGCGTCCCGTCGCTCGCGCTCAACTCGCTGTGTCGATGTAGAGTATCAGCCATCGAGTTGTCGGTGAGGGTAGCCGTAACGGTGTTCAGCAAAGCCATCGTCCCGGTGAAGGCGACTCCGCCAAGCTGGAAGTTAGTGGCCGTGGCTACATTTAGAGTGCTAGCCATATGCACCGCACCGTCAATGTCAACGATGTCTAAGTTGGCGGTGCCATCAATGTCTGCATCTCCACTCACATCGAGAGATCCCGCATCTAGCTCTCCTGTTAGGGTGATGTTTCTCAAGGTGGAAATATCCTTATTGCCATCTACGATTAGAGCCTTATTGGCAATGACTGTGCCGGCCGTAATATCATCGATAGCCTCTAGCTCAGCCTCGGCAATAACCGCACTACCAAGAGTTAAAGCATTTCCTGTAATTAACCCTGAAACCGTAATAGAGGATGCTGTAGTGACCGCCAGGGCCGAAGTCCCCGCCACCGTAAGACCTGCGGCACCTACCAGCTTCAAGTCGTCGGCACTCTCGTCCCAGAGCATATACGCATCGGCGGTGTCCCCCCAGAACTTCACGTCATGCCCGGTGCCGTTGACTCCTACGGTAAGAGTGCCGGCGAAGGTGGACGCCCCAGTCACCTCCAGGGAGCCGTGGACTATCTCGGTGACGATTACCGAGGCGTTTAAGGTAAATGGCGTTGAGTCTGGATTACTCAGCAGCTGCGACAGGGTCCAGCGATTGGCGTCTGCGTTTATTCGCGAGACGTTAAGGGCATCCTCAGAGGTCGGGTCCTCTTCGGACCAGCGAGTGCCGAGGGTCACATAGCTATATGGATTGGATGCCATTACTCAAGAGCCTCCGTTAAGAACTCACGGTGCGGACCAGGGGGAAGGAAATCGAGGACCTCGGCGTTCCCTTCCCACCGATGGCGGTATATTACCCGCCTGTTGTTGGTGGACGATATGGCAGGACCCCACTCAACCCGAGAAGTGGGGGGGTCCAAGCTGTTTAAGGCGGTCACTCGCACCGCGGCGACGGTATCACCTGCCAGATCCACCGTACTCCCCCCCGGGGGAAAATCCACCTTCTTTGAAGGAAGCAGGGCCCTTTTTTCTACCTCTGGGGGCACCACCAGCCGCAGGTGACGATCCAATTCCTCAAACTGCGTCATCAGTAAACCCCCATATCGGGCCCACAGTGAGATATGGCCGAATAAATGTCATTCTCCTCCACTCGGCCTGAATATAAGCAGCACCAGCCGCTCTGTGCTCTTTCAACGGCAGTCGCGGCGTCATAGGCCGGGTGGTCATCAGGACAACAGCGCCCCACCGGCTTGTAAGAAATCGGCATCTCCTGCATTTCAATACGGACTTGCGCCTTCTCAACATCGACCTTAAGCCCGGTCACTTCCCAGCGAACGAAGTTAAGCCGCTTAAGGCCGGCGGCAGCACTGTGAGCAATGGCGACCGTCTGCGCCTGTGCTCTGACCACCGTTAAATTGCCGTTTGTCGCTACGGCAGTGACCTTGACGACCTCCTTGTCACTTACGAGGAGATAGTCATCTTCCCGAAAACAAAGCCCCGAAGAACACTCGAACACCGTAGAGGCATCAGTCTCAGCATTTGTCAACGTTCCAAGCTGAATCGGCCGCTTGGACGACGGCAGCCAGGGGTGATCAAACCAAGCCACATCCCCGAGCTCAACGTTAATCGCATTCATAAAGGTAGCGAATTCGATCACATAGCGCCGTTCAGACCGCCACTCTTCAAGGTGAGTTAAGAAATGCCCAGCCGTGGTTGAATCGCCAATCAAATCAGAAGAAAAGCCGCCGATGGCGCGAAAACCGCGGGTTTCTTCCCCCAGCGGGTTCGTCGTCTTATATCTCAGCTGCGACCTCTTCATAGCGCCGGTGAGATTCGGCCCTGCATAGTAGGTCGTCCCGGCGTTAGCGTCATTGACCCCGAGCGCGTGCGTCAGCGTCAGCTGTGTTTCCGAGGTGACAGCTGAAACCGTGTAATCTTTATCCCCGACGACGTAAGCAGTCTCGCCAACACCAACGCCATCAGTGACGAATTCCGCAGAGGCGTCTGTGAGCACGCCTGTACTGCCGACGACGGAACAGGTGCCTGTAACCCTGTGCCGGCCCGTGGCAGTTTCAAGGGCGGTGTACTCACCTGTGCCGCGATCCTTGCGATGCTTCAATACCACGTCATTGATTATGTCACGGGTGGGGGTCTTGCCGAACGCTATATCGGGCTCCCAGAGGTGCTGGGGTTCTTCGGGGTTAGCGACCGCAATGTGTTCCGTACCGAGAAAGGCGTGGTCAGGCGTCCGGTCTTTCTCCATCGCCACCATTTTCCACTTGCCCTCGAAGGACATGAAAATGTGCATCCCGGCGGTGAACCCGAAATTGTTTAACCATTTTATCTGATCGATGGTATCGTCTTCGCTGAACCTGAACGACCAGCCGGTGCGAGCCGTGGCGGCCGTCGCCACGGCGGCTGCATCCACGTTAGCGGTTGGCAGCTCCAGAAGTGCCTTACCGCGTAGGGCCGCCCCGAGAACGTGAGCCGGGTTGTCCAGAGCGGCCCCAGAGCTGGAAAGGACCAAGCCGTCGGCATAATTCGTTGTGAGGTCTTCCCACCCGGTCACTTTTTGATGGATCGACAGTTCCTGCCGGTCAGTGGTCAGCTGGTCGTCAAAGGTCACCTCAAGGTAAATCTGCTTGATAGCAGCAGAAGCAGACCCGGCAATCTGCACCTCATACAGCTCGAAATCCCAATCGTCGGCGTGGTCCGTCGCGAAATTGCTTAAGGTAATGGTCTGGTTGCCAGTGACCGACCCAGCCGAAAAAATACTAACTGTTTTATACAGAATAGCGTAACCAAATGTGCCGGCCGCATTGATCTGTATCAGCCCAGAAATCACCGTCCCCAGCTTCGGCACACCCCCGATCTTAACGTCAAGGTTGTCGTCGCCGACAACTGAGACCGACGTGCTGTTATCTCCATCCATTACCCGTGGATAAAGTGCCACGTCGTTCGTCCCAGACGGTAGAACGGGATACAGCCTCATTTCTCGCCGGCCGTCGGTGACGGTCAGGGTTTCGTCGCTTTGCGTCGAATTGACGATTTCAGCGTATCGGCGAGCGTGGTCGTAATACTGAAACGCCACCCCATAAGCGTCACATCGCTTGCCGGCAGTGTATTCTCGAAGGAATCCATTGGTCGTTCTACAGGGTGCGAGAAAGGCAAAAGCACCGGCGTCGTCATGCGGCCCGACGTTAAGGGCCCCGACCGCCCAGGGGAGGGGTAAGCCAAGGGCATCAAAAGGCGCATCGGGATACTCGATAAGGGTGATTAAGTCTCTCGGGAAAGCCTGAAAGTCCTTATCGCTGCCGTCGATGCAGTCGAGGACCCAGTTTCGTATATCAAAGGGAGTGTCTTCAATAACTGACCGTGCAATCTGCACAGCGTCCGACTTCTCTTCATCGCCATCGGCGTTAACGAACGAGACATACAGCCGCACCTCGTCATTTTCCAGAAAGTAAGTGTCGCCGGTGTTGCTCTCGACGCCCTCATTTCGGATGGCGGCCTGTAGCGTTGCCACCGAAGCAAGACCCCCGCCCATCTTTATGCGGTTCCATGAGACCCTTAAACCATCTGGGACGAAGCTGTCGGTGTAGACCTTCGTTGACAGCGTGTATTTGCGAGAGCCAAAATACAGCGTAGCCGCCGCATTCGGTGAATCGGCGTCCACTTCAAGGAGCCAGACGATTTGAACCGCATCCTTGACTTTTTCAGCCAGAGCTTTGGCCGAAAGGGTTTTCATGCGCTCATGTCCTTGGCGAGGCGTAGCCGCCCGAACCAGAGATTTTTACGACGACGAAAGTCGGGCAGGCCGCTTATATAGTGCATGTTGGTGAAGGCGGTCCCGTTCCCGTCTGTAAATGTAAAAGAGCCAGACGACCAGCTCACCGTGTCCTGAATAAAGTCGCGTAAAGCCTCATAATCGGTATTTGAAAGGCGGTATTGCAAGGTCTTATCGATATGATCGGTCGAGCCGTCCCCCAGGTCGGCCGTCTTCACCGCTCCACCCATCGTCCGCCCCACGAGCATTGGGTAAGTTTCCCCCGGGTCCTCGGGATATAGAGCACTTGCAATGGTGACTGTGGCGCCTGCTCCCACTGGGTTAAATATGTTTGTCGGCATTTTTAAAACGCCCCTCCCCGCTCTCTTGCTGGGCTCGTGACGGGCGAGTCACCTTCACGCCGGTTGCGGGTTATGCGTGACAGCGCCACCTCGACGAGGTCCTCGATTTCGCCCAGGTCGAGAATATCGCCCAGGGAAAGTTTGCCGGTAAAGCGGATTACATCTGACAGAGGCACGTCCACGCGGGTCGCTGAGGTCACATCGACCACACTAGCCCAGGAATGCACGCGACTGGCCTGCAAGCGAATGACCTGTGAAGCAAACACAGGAATTTGTTGCGGGCCGTAACCTCGGGCTCGGTCCTGACTGCTTGTCCCGCCGAGTGTAACGAGTTGATTCCAGTGAGTGACTCCAAACTGTGCGATTGAAGCGGGGTCGTTGAACTTAAAAACATCGCTCCATGATCTGTTGATTTTGCTCTCCAGCTTTTCCACAGCGATTACATCGTGCCAGCCTGTGAACGACCGCGCGCCTTCGACGTCGCCGCCCATCCCATACTTATTATCGAGGTGAACGGCTTCCCACCAATCGCGCACGATTCTGTTCCCCGGCGCCAGCTTTTCGACAGCAATTACATCTTTCCACCCTACGAACGACCGCGCGCCCTCACCTTCACCACCCATGCCGTACTTGTGCCTTAGATGGACAGCTTGCCACCAATCGCGAACGATACGGTTACCCGGTCCAAGATTCTCGGTGTTGATTACCTTAGACCAGCCAGCCAATGTGATTGGCGTGAACTTAAAAACATCGCTCCAGGATGTGGATGGCAACTTCGCCAGCCCTGTATATCCAACGTCGCCAGCGTCAATGATGTCCCCATACCCATTGACCCCAAATTTGCTCCATCCAGCCTTTTTGAACTCAATGGCCCAATTCCACGACTTGGCCGGGAGCTTATCCAGATCCTCACCCTGCTCGATAATGTTAGTCCATCCCCCCACCCCAAACTCACTCCAAGGGGAAGCATCGAAGTTAATGGCCCAGGCCCACTGCTTAGTCGGGAGCTTATCCAGACCCTCACCCTGCTCGATAATATCCGTCCAGCCTCCCACTCTGAATTGGCCCCACGTAGAAGCCTCAAACTCGATGGCCCAGTGCCACTTCTTCATCGGGAGCTTGGTTAAGCCCTCCCCTTGCTCGATAAGATCACCCCATTCTCCCACCCCAAACTGGCCCCATGACGAGGGAACGATATTGATAATGTCGGATGCTGGAACATCTACGGCCGGGATTTCGACCGCCGGCAAGGTAACAGCGGGGGCTCCCCCAGAACCCGGGGGAGGGGCAGGGGCAGCGGTCCCATCAGCAGGAGCCCCGGTAGGGGGAGCGGCCCGTAGGGCCCGCAGGGCAGCGGCCTCCTCACTGGCCAGGGCCTTTATTTGTTTCCCCAGTGCAGCGATTACCTTGGCCTGCTCGATGGGGTCAGCCCCGGTCTGTGCAAAAGCCCTCTGTGCGTCCCGCCTGAGCGCCATTTCTCGGGCATCATAGGTTATTGCCACGGACCGATCCATCGTATTCGCCAGATCACGGGCCGCGTTGTTCATAGAAGAAAAAGCATCCTCGACACTAAGCACGCTAACAATCGCCTCCTGCCACGTCATGCCGAGATTGAGGAGGTCTGTTTGAAGTTGTTGGGCGTTTGTTCCCATTTGATCTAGTGCAGGCGCAACATCACTGCCCCACTCTGCAGGGTCAGCCCCCCAGTTCATTTCCACCAGACCGGCGAACCTCATCATTTCCGCCACTGATTTAGCTATGTCGTGCCTTTGGGGGGGGCCCTGTCGATCGTCTTTCTGTGGAATGATTGTCTTTTGATCAAACCATTCTTGAATTCCTTCTGTCACCCTCTCAAGGGAGGCCTTATGAGCCTCTGGATCTAATTGTTTGGTTAAGGCTTCGCCTATCGGGCGAGCTGCCGCCTCGGCCTGCGCGACGGTGTTGATTGTCCTTTGAAGAGAATCCGCTGCCTTTTGTGCTCCCGCTGCAAAATGATTAACAGCAACTGACAATAAATCCGTGGCTAATTGAGCCTTGGTGCCACCTGTTGCAAAATTACCCACAGCCGAAGCCATCGCCCCCAGCTGGCTATTAAATTGTCCGATTACCCCGCTTAATGCGGAGTAAAGCCTTTTTTGGTCGGCCAGCTCTTCTCTTTGCTCTGCTATTGCTTTTGTGCGGTCTTTTTCCGCCGCGCGGGCCGAAACGGTTTCTCGTTTAAGGGCGGCCTTGATTCGTAAGTCAATGTCAAACTTTTTAAGCTCGGCGACGTGAGTATCTTCCATTATCGCCAGGGCGGTTGTTCCCGTATCGTTCACCAGCGCCCGCTTAACTTCAAATTTCTGTGCAACAACTATCCCCTCGCGAGTCGTCTTTGTAGACGCCATTTCCTGCCGTTCCAATAGGGCAAGCTGCTCGGTCAACTCCCCCGTGGAGCCCCTAAGCTCAGAGAGCTTTGTAGTTATCCCTTCAGTGGGTATAAAGGGGGCTTGGGGTTGGTCTATTGCTGTGCCTTTAGCCCAGTCGATGCCGCGCTGCTGAGGTGCACCCTGGAAGCCGCCCATGAAGCCGCCCTCCCTGCCCCTGGGTAACACAAACCCAGCCTCTGGGCGTTCGGCGCCGAACCTTGCTCCCTGGATGCCTTCGGGGCCAAAACCTTTCACGGTGATTCCAGACCCGCTTAACCCGCCGCCAATGGTAAGGCCGCGGGCCGCTCTCTGTTCAAACGTTTCTTCCCTTGCCGGCATGGGGCCCATACCCCGGGCCTCCTTAATAAAATCGTCCCATGCCTTTGTGGCCGCTGCTAAATTTGCGGCATCAAGGTCGGCTAACCTCTGTTTTTCTTTGGCTACTTTCGCTTCCTCGACAGCGTCATAACTTGCAAGGAAAGCGGCCCGCAATGCGTCGAGCGAGGCCGACTCTCCTTTAGCCGCCTGCAATTCAAGCGCCTCCCTTATTATTTGAACGTTTCCCTTTTCAGTGTCCGCCCACATGGGCGCCCCTGAGAACTGGTCGGGCCCCACGCCCTGGGCCCCTCTTCCCATCCTTTTGTCTTCCCAGTCTTTGAACCCAGCGGCCCACCCTTCCTCCTTTGAGCCTATCTCAAGAGCTTGGCCAAATCGCGCGAACCCCGACTGCCCCCCGTAACGCCTGCCTCCACCTTTCGGTCCCGAATCCCAGGCAAACCCCTGACCCGCCATCCAGTCAACCGCCCCCTGGTCCTGCGGGTTCACCAGCAGCTGTGATCCAGGGACTATTTCCTCGGGAGGGGCATGCAGCCCTTTAGCGATTAAGAGCATAGCCGCGGCGAGTTTTTCGGTCATGCCAATAGCCTTGTCAAACTCAGTGATATAGAGCCCGATGGCGTCCGTCATCACCTTCCACGCCGATTCAACGGTGGCCTCTATTTGCCCATATTCGCTCGCAACCACCCCAGCTTGAGATTGCAACGCATCGATAACTTGAACGGCCGTAATCTTCCCCTCAGCGCCCAACTCTCGAAGGGCGCCGATTGCCACGCCCATACCGTTCGCTATCGCCATGGCAAGCCGGGGGGCCTGTTCAAGGACGCTGTTCAGCTCCTCACCGCGCAGCACGCCCGAGGCGAGCCCCTGCCCCAGCTGAACGACGGCGGCGTTAGCCGAGTCGCTGCTGCCGCCTGAGATTATGAGGGCTTGGTTAACGGTTTCAATAACGCCCGCCAGCTCCTGCTGTGAGAGCTTGAGGCTTTTGTTGGCGATAGAGAACTTTTGATATAGTGCCGTCGTCGACTCCATCGAGACGCGGGTGCGCTGCGATATGTCGAACAGCATTTTACTGACCGCCGCGGTCTCTCGTGCCGAGGAGGTGAATAGCTTTATGCGGTTTTCGTAGCCCTTCCAGGCGTCTGCGATCTTGACCACCTGCATCGCCATCGCTGCCCCGGCCGCCGCTGAGAACGCAGCACCGACGGCGCGAAGAAGGGGGGCCATGCGTTTAAGCGTGGAATTGGTGCGATTGAGGTCGTTATCGAGCTGTTTTGTGCCCCTTTGAACGTCTTTGCCGTCCCATGTGGCAACGACGCGGACGTTGGCGGTTGTGGCTACCATAATATCACTTAGAGGTCAGCTTTCGTATTTCCTCACGACACTGATCGTCATATATCCGAGTGTAACCACTGACGAATTTAACGGCTTGCCGCTCCTTGAAACTGAGCCGGCCAGGAGCACCAGTGAGCCCCAGTTCATGCTCAACCAGCCAGTCCAGGGCCATCTCAAAGAGCGGCGAGGTCTCTGCCTGGAGGTCGAGATATTCCTGGGTTTGCAGGGGGCATTCGTCACACGCTGAACCCCGCTCCGGGTCATGCCCGCATTCATCACCAAAACAGTCGGGCCAGTCACCCTGTGTCCGCTCCCGGTGAGCGCGGACGGCCCGCTTTAGTTTCCCACTTCGTCCTCGCTCAGGGTCGCCCGCTCCTCGAAATAGATAGCAAAGGAGGCTTTCCAGTTCGGGGGGATCTGCGAGCGCCATCCCTGTATATCTGGTGTCAGCGGCGTGCCGTCCGTTGCCTCTACGTTCTCCACGCGCAGGCAGGTAGCGTTGAAGAACTTAACCCGGGCTTCATGGGTGCGGTCCTTCGCCTGCCCCCGCACAACGACCGAGCGGCCTGAACTGAGCTTTTTAATCGCCTCGGCCATACCCTCATCGGTGTAGCCGGGAAAAATCGCTCGCACTTCCTCGTCACCGATGAGAATGTTAACCTCTATTTCCTCTCCCAGTCTGACTGCCATTTTAAGTCTCCTCGCTGTGAAGTTTTAGGGGGCTCCTTTTGATTCCAGCTTATTGATTGCTTCCAGCTTTGCCTCAACTATTGCGAGCTGGTTTTGCGCGAACGACGTATCCTTGTCCGCCAAATTCTCGCGGGCCGCGGTCAGCCCTCTCACCGAATGGCTGAGGCTACGGTCACCGCTGCTACATTTATAAACATCACCATAGCGATGCTCCGCCGTCCACGTAAGATGCGGCTCCTTCTCCTTCTTACTCCTGGCCTTTGCCATAGCTGCCTCCTCTACGCCATGTATGCGGCTTCTTCGTTGAACACGTCGAGATATACCGATTTGTGAACACTGGAGTCGTCGTCCATAATCTGCCAGTTAGTCCGATTGACAAGGGTCCCACCATCATCGGCAATTTCAACATCGATCAGCTGCATGACCGGAAAAATCAAGCTAAACCCGTGATAATAATTTTCGTCTGAACCTTCTGCTCCTCGCACAATCATTTGGAACGAATACTCAGTCTGAGATTGCAGGGCGTCGACATATGCGTCCTGCTTCTCTCCACTGCCGCCCTCGTAATCGAAGTCCAGCTGCAACGTCTGCGTTCGGCCGCTGCGTTGCCCCACTGCCAGGAACAGCCCGCCGCCGACTCGATACAGGTCGTCGGGACTGATATTGTTGGAGAAATCCCACGTTACCGACCGAAGGAGGTCTTTTAAGTCCACCACGGCCCCCGAAAGGTTGTAGACGGTGGTATCAAGGTTCTGTGTTCGGTTTGCTGCCGTCGCATAATCGACATTAAGGGCATCGGGAACAAGCCAAACCCCAGCCGTCGAGGCGTTTAGCTGCGTTTCAGCTGGTTCCGTCACAGCAGCGCCCCCTGTAGCAACAGTCCCCGAGGCAATAATACCGGCGGTCATGTTGACCATACGATTCGCGCCCCGAGTCACGCTCAGATTGAGGGTGTTCACCAATCCGCCGCTAAACTTGTTTTTGACCTCACTTGTTTTGAATTCCTCGAAAGTGAAGGAATTTAGTGCTCCGTCATTAGCCACCGGCGTACATGCGTGCTGCTTGACCGTGATGGCCGGTGTACCCGTGTCGGCCACCGCTGAGGCAACGGCCCCCAGGCCGAAAGCACCAAAATGCCCGAGCGCGAATGGCTTAACCCGATTAATGCCGAGGTCATACGTCACATGCCGGGCAAACACAACGGCGTCCGTGGCTTCCTCAAAGCCGCCGACCTTGTCGTCATCGGACACCACCTGGGAAACCTCACGAGGTATCCCCCCGATGTTGACGTTTATGCGGTTGTCGATTGTCGCGGCCGTGTCGTATGCAGTTTCCTTGGCAGCCGACGCGACCTGAATCACGTAGTTACGAGAGAGTGCCATCCTGTCTATTCCCTTTCAAAAAGGTCAATCGAAAACTAAAGTGAAGTCAACGGTTACCCCGAAACCAAGCACGGCCGCGCCTCGGAGGTTTCCTTCGACGGCACCACCACCGATTTCGGTGCTGGTATGTGTAACAATCACCGACCCTGCCTGTGCTTCAAGGAGGTCGGTGGGTACGTCGGCGAGCTGCTTCGTTGGATCGCCTTGCTGCCCCATCACGCGCTCAATTCGAGCCGCGAACGCCTTGACGGTCTTTTCTGTTTCGTCCTTTCTGCCGCCATCGGTTACCACCCATATACTCACTTCATACGAACGTCGAATTGAGCCAATCTGCTCGGTGCTTTCACCTGCACCATCCACTGTGACAGCGACAACGGGCAGCTCATTGGCGTTATATAGCCCCGCATGCTCACGGAATTCCAGCTCCCATAAAGCAACGTCCAGGGCGCCGGCGTCGTCCAGCTTTGTATCGGCTTGGAGGGCCTCGATAACATGCTCCGCGAGCACGTTATAATAGTCGTCAGTCGAGAATGCAGTCACAGGGGATTAACCGCTGTTTTGTGAAGTCGCCGAACGGCGATCTTAACCGCTTCCTGGGCGTCCTTCGGCGTGAAAAAGAGGAAGGGGCGCAGGCGATGCTGAAAGCCCGCATACAAAACGCCCTGTGGGCCCAGGGTGAGCTTTTTGGGGCTCATCCGAACGACCAGGGCCGCCCGTGGGCGCAGAACATTGTTATCCTGCATTACAGAGTCACCCGGCTTAACCCGCTTCCCAGAGGGCCGCTTACGGCCTTTAACCTGCCCCTTGCCGTGAATCTTCGGCACCCCACCAGCTGCCGGCACGAGAACCCCGTCTGTTTTGCGGCGATATTGTGGGGCGAAGTATTTCCACGTCACCCCCCGGTATGTGCCCCCGTGCCGTAGAGCTCGGAATGTTTTGTCGGTGACGGTCCTCATATACTGCGCGAATTCGCGCCAGACCGGCTTAACGTCGCCCCCCAGGCTTTCCTCGACCTTATCGAGAACATCCTGTAGCTCTTTGGTATCGATCCTGAGTTTAGCGACCACGGGCGGCTATCTTTCCAGCGTTGCCATGCCTGAGCGCATCACCGGCGGGCTCTGTTTAGCATCGTCGGCTATATCGGTGTATGGCCAGGGGGCTCGCGTGGCGACCCCCCCAGTGACCCCGAGGGTGTCCCGGGCCATATCAAAGGCGGCCAAGGCGGCTTTGTCCTCTGGGTTCCGCCTGAGAAGCAAAATCCCCAAGCCGCACGCCCAGTGTGTGGCAGCAGTGCGTATGAGGAGCGGCGTTCCAAGGTAAATTTGGGCGTTGTCAGGGAAAATCGCATACCCCGAGCCTACCCAATCGGGCGGGCCGCTGGCGTAGGTTATCACGTTTGAACTGTAGGCGGTGACCGAATACCAGGTGTTTTGATTCTCGACCCTGAACAAATCGTCAACGGCTGGGTTTCCGGTGCCGCCGTCAATGGTTACGGTCGTGTCACCGGCGGCGTGGTCGCTCTGGTTAACGAGCCAGTCAACGGTCTGTGCTGCAATGTTCGCAAACGGCGCCACCCCTGGGTAAACTGAGTCCACCCATGCCCGGGCCGCGGTCCTGAGCTTAATGTCCCGCTTTGCGGCCGTGTCGATTGGGCTCCCGGTCAGAGAGTCAGGCAGCTGATCGGTGAGGTCACCATCGCTGCAATAATACCGCGCCGGCATGGGTTATTCCTTTTTCGACCGAGGGCGTCCCCGCTTCGGTGCAGGGGCCGCCTTTGCCGCCTTGGCCGCATCAGCTACCGCTTGATCAGCTGCGGCCTTGTGGAGGGCCTTAACGGCCTCCTCGGCCTGCTTGTTCACAACATCCTCAGCTGTTTCGGTCGGGTCATAGCCGGGGACCGTGCCGTCACCATCCACCTCATGCACTGCATCGTCAAAGTCAGCGGCGGCGATTGTTAGCTTATTTCCGTCTTTTTTGCGGAGCACTGCAAGAACCGGAACTCCGAATTTCGTGCCATGCCATGCCATTGAGCGTCCTTCCATTAAGCCGGTTAGACCGGCGAGGGCTTTTTGAGCCGGCCGTGACCAATCCACCCCCGCCGGCGGAACCCCCCGCTTTCACGCGAGGAGAAAACAGCTTACCCCATAATGCGGCAGGCCAGCTCAGGGCGCGGGCATGAAACACCATACAACACGCTGAAACGCCATGTCGTCTGGAAATACTCCCGGCTCACTTCGAGCTGTAACGAGACGCCGGTCTGCGCGTCAGTGACCGACTCAATAATGTTCCCACCGCCGAAACTGTCAGGCGGTGCAGCCGGCGCAAACGCCAGAGCGAAAGCATTCCGGTGGAAGCCCAGATTGATCACATGATCGCCGGCGAAGGTCACCGCGGCGTTGTCAGCAAAGCCGCCTGTTGGAGCTGCCGGGTAAAAATTGATGCCGGTCAGAGCATTGGAGCCCGCTGTGAGGGTCCCGTTGGTGACCATGAAATAACCAGTGACATTTGCGACGGTAAAGACATCACCAGTCACCAGCGTTCCCGACAGAGAGGACTCATCAATCGCCATCGTGGTCGCGCCAGCGGATACGGCCGAGTTAATCAAGGCGGCCTTATTGGACCCATCCGTCAGTGTCCCGCCGGTGAACGTCGGCACATTCTGATTCATCAACCACCGGGCGCCCAGCTTGCGGCCGATTTCGCCCTCAATCACCCCACCCTGGTCGCCGCGCTGATCGGCCTGAGTGAACAGTGAGAGAGACATCGCATTCCCCTCGGCACTCTCATCCATGACCACGAAGCGGTCAGCCTTGGGGGCAAGGGCGGTGTTCAGGAGTTTATTTGCCCCACCCTGCCATGTGGAATTGAGCAGCGCAGCAGTGGCGAACGGCGTGGTGCCGGCCGTGCCGACGTGCTGGGCGACGCCGTTGGTGTTGTCGACTGCATCGTATGCGGATGCAAACAAGTCGGCGTCGATCTGATTCGCCAGGGCGCGGACGGCCTCAGCGGACTGGGTGTTGCGATAGCGGCCGTTTTCAATCTCATGAGCGTCTTTGTCGCTCATATGGAAATCGGTCTTTTTCCAATGGTCCAATTTGATCACCACCGACGTCGGCGTCTGATCGGTGTTGGCGGGCGGCGTAATGGCGGGCGTAACTGCCGCGGCCGTCTGTGCAACAGGAACGGGGATCGTCACCGTGTCACCAGGACGGCTGGCCGCGGACGTGTACCCCTGGTTTACAGAGGTGATCGTCGCGGCGGTCTCACGAAGCACCTCAAGTGCCTCAGTGAGAATTTTGGGAATGAGGGCTGTGTATGTATTAGCCAAAGGGAACTCTCCTTAAAAGGTTGGCGTTAACTGTTGGAAATGCAACAAACGCCCCTCCTGAGAGCCCCCCGGGCCCTTGACTGACCCCCCGGGCCAGTCGCGGTGGGATTACATCTGTTTATTCAACCGGCACTGCCGGCCCTACCGTGGTCTCCTTCTGGCGACGAAACCACATCGTCGGTGTATCCGTCGACCCGGGCCGTGCCATCAGTAATCTGCTGCGAAAATTTCCCTGAACGAAACTGCTCCCGGCTGATCACCCGAACCCCCCCGGGGCCCGTTTTCGTGGTGTCGCTGCCGCTTTCTCCTCCTCCGCCCCCGCTCGGGGCGAAGTAAAACGGCTTTAAAGCCGCCAGGGCCTCGAAGAACTCCGCAGGGCTCTCGTTCTGCCCTGCGTTTTTCGATGAGAGAACGGGCTGTCCATCTTCCATGCGGGTGAGCGCCCCGCCTTCGGCGACAAACTGCCCTTCGTAGGTCCTCACAACGTCATCAACGGCTTCGGCTCTCAGCCCCGCCTCTATACCGGCGGATTTGAGAACGCTGGTAACAGACACCTGCCGCAGACTGGCCGCCAGCTCATCGTGGGCCTCTTGAAGCGCCGTATAGCGCCTCTCGAAATCCTCAACCAGCTTTTTCTCTTGCACGTCCAGCGCCGAATCAATGTCCTTTGAATCTACCAGCTCCTTGCGGTCACGCTGCCGCTTAAGCTCTGCCGCTTCCGCGGCGTCCTCGGGCGTGACACCACCGAACCGCTCCAGCTCGGCACTTAAGGACGAATTGTTGCCGCGAAACTCAGCAACCTTCGCCTTTTCAGCGGCCAGCTCTGCCTGCAACTGCTCAATATCGACGTCACTTTCGGCCATTTTCTGCCCCCGGCAGATTGTCCCCGCCCCCGGCGTGGACATAAGTGGATAAAGAAAGCGTCAAAAAAACTGACCCACCTTCTAATATACTGACTCTTTTTTATCTCGGCCACCCAATAAGGGGTAAATAAGTGTCGATTTTCCTTGACTAATATGGGTGATTGCCTATATTATTGAGTAGTCGAGGGGCAATAAGGCTCCCGGCAAAAAGGAGACGGAAACAAAATGGCAAAGAAAACCTTCACAGAGGGTGACAGGGTCATCGTCACCAATCCTTGGACAGGCGACAAATCCAAGGCAATTGTCGTTGGCATAGATCAGCCTGTGTTCAAGGGTTCCTTCTGCGTCTACGGTGGTGAGTTACTTGTACGCTTCGTCACCAGCACAACCGAGGTCGGTGCCATACTGGAGACAGCACGGATCGCAACTGAAGATGTCACGCTTTACGTTCCTTTCTGTGATGTTGACAAGGATCAGACCATCGAAGACGAGCACATGCGCCAGGGGAGCCTATAATATAATGAAAGGGAGCCACACCCTGACACCAGTTTTTTTTTAGAAAGTTGGTGTCAGGCTTGACTTAATATGGGTGATTGCCTATATTGAGTTTCAGTGAGAGGGCAATAAAGCCCCCACTAAAAAGAGGAGCAGCAACATGCCACGAGGACGCGGATGGCACATGAGCACGAACATCGTAGCGGCCAATATCGCCGGAACCGAGGTTGGTGCCATACTGAAGGCAGAACAGATTGCGAAGCGAGCGGCGGACATTATTGACGCCGTATACAAAGAGAAGAGGGAGCGGAATGCCCTGGGTCTGGGCGATGAAGCAATTCCCCCCAAGGATGAAGAGGGCAACAGCATTGAAGATGTGCTGAACGGCTTGGATGAAGGGGGTGATAAGTAGTTTGATGGGGTTAACCCCCGCTGAGGGCTTCAGGGTGGCGCAGCTACGCTTAGACGCCGCGTCTGAAGCCCTTGAAGGTGTATCGGCGGAAGCACTTGCCGCCGCTCAAGCTGCCCTTGATGAAGCAAGGGAAAAGATGGAAAAGATGGAAACCCAGTGCCACCTCTGCGATGGCACTGGGTTTATTCACGAATGGCGACCAGGCAGTGGTGGAATGTGCCGCTGTGGGACTGGCGCCTCTTATTTTGACCCCAGTTAAAAAGGAGACGGGAAATGCATGCACCGCGGAATAGGATTAAGAGGTTTTTCACAGATACCGTCAATGATGCCCTGCGAAAAGACGAGAACCTTGAATTTGTAGCCAATGAACTTGAAAAACGTATTGGGACAAGGGCCTTTAAAATGGACCTCGAACCGCTGCCCTTCACGGCAGGCATTTCTCCTGAAGGTATCACCGGAGATTATATTCGTGAACTGCGCTGCTGTCTCGGTATCACGAAGAAAAAGATGGCTTGGCTTCTAAAGATCAGCCCTGACATTCTGGCCCGGGTCGAACGAGGTCAGTATATCCTTGACCCCCGGCCTGCTTTGGAGTGCTGCAAAATCGGCGAAAAGTTCGCCATTGATGGAACTGTTCCACAGATCAAAGAACCGCCCCGGAAGTTTTCAGGGGGTGGTGAGCCGGTGGGTGGTCGTAAGAGGCGCCGAACCGTTTCAGTGAAAGACGCATTAAAGGAGCCTGGTTTTGCTGCCAGAGAGTTCGGCATTGGAATGGCAATCGGTGGCGGGATTCTTTTTGGAGTCCTGAGTCTCTTCCTTGCTATCTTCTAAGGGCGACCTATTTGGCCCGTCCCTTATGGAGGCCCGCACCGCACTCTTCTCAGGTCTGGGCGTGAGTAAGAGTGCGGTGCATTGCCCGTGTTGTGACCAGCACGTCCAGCAGTACAGAAGGCGGCTGTATAAAGGGCTTGCCGAGATGCTTGTGTGGATGTGTCGCACCTACTCACCGGAGACGGGGTGGATAGATGTCCCTCGGCAAGCCCCGCCAGGCATGGTCAGGGGCGGTGATTACGCCAAGTTGGAATGGTGGGGCCTTATTAAGCACAAGGTCCACGACAATGACCCGGCTCGCAAAGATTCGGGCCTGTGGATACCGTCAGAGCTTGGGCTGGAGTTTTGCTTCCATACGTGGCGTCGCATTCAGTCCCACGTTTTGATTTACAATAACGAGCTGCGCGGATTCGCCGGGGAACCTATTAATATCATTGAAGCCCTCGGCGGTGACGGCTTTCATTATCAGAGGCTAATGGCTGGGGAGTGGTAGGTCAGGTCAGAACGGCCAAATCCTTCGTCCATCGCCGAGCATCGTTGTCCCAGCTTTCCCGTATATGACGCACCACGGCATCGGCACACTGGGCCACGGTCTTATACCTGTCAGTGTCATAGATGGGGCCGCGGTCCCCCATCTGTGGGGGGAGGGTGTCTGTGACGTGAAACTCCAGGAAGTCACGGGGGATCACTGCTTCACCCTGCATCCGTGCCATAACATCCCGTGCATGGCCCCCACTTGCAACCGGGGAAGTGAATGCAACGGTCATGTTTGCCCCATCATCCACCCACACCCCCACCGGCCTATAATGCTCCTGCGGCCCATACGTCCATTCAATCATAAACCTCATGGGTCCACCGTTTCAGGCAATTCGTCTTCTTCTTCTTCCTCGTTCATCTCCGGTGGAGTCCACCCGGTGGCCATAAATTTCCACTCTTCCAGCAGGTAAGCATCCACTCCTGACGTGTCTCCTGCCTTCCTACGCCATGCTTTGATTCTGGCCTGCTCCCTCTCAGTGGCTGGGGTGAGGCGCCACTGGTGAACGTCGTTGTAACTGGTCATTGTCAGAATATCCCCATCTGTTGACCATTCAGCCCCATGAATCATTTTAACTGAAGCCTCATCCTCCTCATATCCCAGGTGCTTGCACAGCAGATAAGGCACGACGCCGGTGATTTTCCCATCATGGTCATACAGCGGTTGGACCCTCACGACCACCACCTCAACCAATAGCGCATACGGCTCGCCATCCAAGTCAAGGAATACCCCCTGCTTAAACGGCTTAAGAAGGGGCAGAATCACATCCCGGGTCAGCTTCTCCACGTCCGTCACTTAACGACCTCCTCGATTGCACGACCATCTGGCAAAACATCCCACCCAGCGTCTTTATATGCTTTTATCACCTCTCGGCGCTCTGTGCTTGTCTTCGTTAAAATTACGTCAATGTCATCAATAAGGGACATCGACGTCTTAAAATCAGTTTCGTCATCGTCTCTTTTTCTGGCAATAGTGTCCCAATTACTCGGAGTTGGCTTACGGTTTTTAGTCTGAAAATCATTCCGTGTATCACCCCAAGCGTCGCCTTTATAAATGGCAGCATCCATTCGCCGAAGGTTTTTGCCCTTAAAGTAGAGCTGCCCCTTTCGCATCCCAGTCTTATGCCGCAGGCGGGTATAAAAGTAAACAGCACCTCCTTTTTGCATATCACCCCCAGGAGACATTCCACTAACTGGAATGCCGATCCTCATTTTTTCATTCGTCGAGGCCATGACACCGTTGTTCTGTAAATACTTACTGATGGATGCCGCCATGTCACCACCAGTATATAAGCTATGCTGCAAGGTAAATCGGTCAGTGTCAGCATCGTCAAGGTCGAATCGATAAAAGGACCTGTAGCCTGCGCTTTTGGTGTAGTCAGGGCCCGGGGTGGACCTCTTTCCAAAGAAAGACGATTGAAATTCACCAGTGGGGTTGTAGTCTGGTAAATCTTGCAATTCAGTGACCCCTGCCGCCTTCATTTTGTCCTTGATCTTCTTTTTCTTTGACCAGTGCTTACGCATTGCAGCAATGCGCTCGCTCTGGCTTGCCCCCCTTGTGTTCAGGTCTTCAATCATAGAAATATATGACGGCGTAATGTGTTCCTTGGTGCAGTATGCCTGCTTTTTTAAATACATGAGCTCAAAGTCATCCGGGGTGGCAACCTTCGTGTCCAGGCCCATTATTTTGATTTTCTCAAGTATTTGATCCATTGTGCCGGCCCCCATGTCACCATTGACTGTCCCCTCAATGATTCCCTGCTGTGCCCTCCATCCGTCGTTATTTCCGTCATACGGCCTATATCTGATGCGCGTCCCATCGTCAAATGTTATTTCATATTGGACGGTATCAGTATCGTAAAAGTTATTGTGCATGGAACTCCCACGAGCGCGGTCGTTATTAACGGTGAGGCCTCCATCGCCCCCCGGCGTCCTTTCCGTAAAATGGATTGTCTCACGGCGGACGGTAAAGCCAGCCGTCGGCGAGGGGGCTGCTGCTGCGGGCACGCTTCCCGGTGGGGGGTTCTGGCGTAGATAAGGCCCATACATCTTCCCAGAAAGATGCGGTGCTGGGTCCGTGACCCCCTCGGGGAAGGTTTTAAGGGCTGTTTTGGACAACACCCCTTCATTCACGTCATCCATCACCTTCATATAAGCCTTTGCCATTTTAGCCACTTCGGGGTCAGCATGGGTTGCCAGAAGGTTTAAGCTCGGCCTTTCAACATTCATGGCATTAAGCGTTGACTCATTAAAGTCAAAATCACCCGACTTGACGTGCATATTAAGGGTTTTAACTGCGGCCTCAATTTTCGGAAAAAACGTATCTTGGGCCATTGGTGTCCCCACCCTCTCACCCCCCACTGGGGTTGGCAGACCCCCTTCGATGTTTTGCTTGTTAATCCATTCCATGACCTTCTCACCCCCGGAATGCCTGACCTTAAGGTCGAGGTTGGCCCGGTCATGTCCTACGCCGGCGCTGTCAGTCATATGGTCGGCGTAATAAACTGCCCGGAGGTCTTCAATGTCTTCCCCATCAAGGTCTATGGCCTTCCCCTGCCACCCATGCTCCTCAGCTTCTTCGGCTACTTCGCGAAAGGCTTGCGGGAGAACCCCTTCAACGTCCACCGCCGGTGCTGCTTTCTGCCCAAACGTAAAAGTCTCATCCTTCAGGGCCCGCCGGTAATACCCCTCAAAGTCGGCCCGCAGCGCATTTTTCCGCGCCACGGCCAGATCAATGAATTCCACCCGCTGGGCCCTGGTGCGAAAGCGGTTTTGAGCATATCCTTCGAGCATGTCCCGGTACTTAGTTTCAGGGATCGCCTCGAATTGCTCGATTGCCTTTAAGGTGACCACCGGGTCATAAAAATCAAGCTCTATATCCCCATCCCGAAGCGCCTTCATGGCCGTATTGTAAATCGGCTCAGATTCACCGAATGCACTATTCGGGTGATAATCAAAATCGAGTTTATCGTCACCCAGGAACTTGAATGCCTGCCCCTTGTCAATGCCGACAATGCGGCCATCTGGGAAAGTGATCAGCTGACCGGGGTGCCCGTCATGGTTGCTGATTAGCCAATCCAGAACATGCTCTTTCTGAATGGTCTCCAGCTGGGATGGGGTTAGCCCAGTGATCGGCTTATTTCTCAGGTTACCATCAGACCCCTCAATCCACCGCTGAATGCTGCCCCGGCGGCCATCGGACAGCTCCACAAAGCGAGCCTCAGCTGCAACGGGGTCCACGAGTCGTTGCAGCTTATAGGCAAACTCGTCCACCATCCCCCTATAAGTCGCTTCCTTTTTCGTTGCGTGGGGAAACGGCTTAAACATCCATTTGTCACCGCTTGGGTCAAGCCAGAATTCCTTAGAATGGGCCCCCCCGATATTGGCAACTTCTTTGAAGGTGAAGTGGTCGGCTGGATCTATGCCCTCCCATGCCTGGTCCACCTTTTTCCATTCGTCCAAGTGAGCCGTTGGTGAGGGCGGCGGAGCGGGTGCCTGGACTATAGCCGGGGAGGGCGGCCCCAGCTGGTCCTTGACGGTTTCTGAGGCTTGTTTAGCCTTGGCGCTCGCCTTCCCGACGAGCTTGCCGTCTTTGTATTTCTGGAGGATTTCGGCGGAATCAACAGGGGTGATCTTCTTCGAGGTGACCAGCTTCTCATATTCGAGGTGGAACGCCATCGCCTCGGGTGAAACCAGGGCGGCGGCCTCATCCTCGGCGGCCTTAATCGCTTTCGCAACATCAGACGGCCCCCAGGAAGCCTTGTCAAAGACCGTTTCGTGTATGCCCCCTGGGCCCAGGGCGAGGTCTTTGGCTTTCTTCTTCGTCTTCTTCAATGCGGCCGCGGTCAGCTTTCCCTCGCTGATCGAATTAAGAAGGGCGGTATATTCCTCAATCTTTCCAACATTGGAGCTTGCCTTGCCCACATCAATCGCATCTTTAACTGCCTCGGAGACCCCCACCTTGTCTAATCCGAAGGCCATTGAATCAAGGTGAACGCCTTCGTCCCCCGCCTTAACGGCTTTTCTAATAAAGCCCTGAACATCAGGATTATTAGGGTCAGAACCCTCAATTTTTAAGATGAGCGCGTCAAAGTCGGTTTTTTTGCCGATTGCTTGGATCTGCCAGGAGTAGCCAAGGACTTGATCCTCATAAGGCTTCATCTGTAGGTCATTAAAGAGATTTGAGTGAAGCATTTCACTCCAAGCCGCCTTTGCTTCAGAGTGCACGTCCTCCAATGACTTAATGCCATCTTGAACCTTGGTGTAATCTGCGGCTTCCTGGAACTTGAGAATTAGGGGGGTCTGCTTTTCTCCAATGGCTGCTGAAATCCTCTGCTCATATTGCTGCCCCCAGGTTGCCTTTATATTTAGGTCGGGGGACAGGGCTTGAGCTTCATCAAGAAGGGGCTTCAGCTTCGGATCAAATTCTATCTCTGCATGGACCCCTTGCCCCCATTCCTCCACCTGCTTTTTTGCCGCTGCTGGTATCTTAAGCTCAATGTCTTGGCTGACAATCTTGAACTTTGCACCGTTGATTCCATCGGTAACCAGCTTTTCCTTGACACCAAACTCATCAGCTGCTGCCACTGCCTTATACAGTAAAAGGTCTTCATCAAGCAGCTTTTCAAGGGGTTTCAGCGCCTGCTTCGCTTCCCAGATCGCCGGCGCAAGGCTTGCCTTTTCACCCCCTGGGAGCTTCAAGTCTGAGGCTTTGTGAAACTTAAGGGGGTCAATCTCCGACACCATGCTGAGAGTGCTGTCGATCTTCTGCCCGAGCTTGAGCTTCTTTCTCAGCGCCTCAAGGGCGGCCTTGGCGGCCGTATCAGCGGCCAGATCCTTCGCAGCAGCGATTGCCGCCTGTTGCAGGGCTTCCTGTGCGGCCTTAGTGGTTGCCCGGCTAACGGCGGCCTTAGAGGGTTTAAGGGGAACCCCTGTAAGAGTGGTCTTTGCCAGCCCGGCCCCTTGCAGCTGGGCCTCGGGGACATCGTCGAACCACTCGGGGCGCCCGGCTATTAAGACGCTGCGACAGAGATGGAACGGACTGAGCCGCGGCGGGCGGCCATATTTGGAATTGTCCCACTGCTCCAGGGACATCGCTTTCTGGGTGGAGGCCGATTCACAGATCCTTGTCGAGCGGGAATCCTGGGGGTTGCTGTTCCTAAAAACGGCCTCATCGCCAAGGGTTTCCTCGGCCAGGGCCTCATGGGTGCGGTTGATTATGCGGGTCGACTCGATGCGGGCAATGGCCTGGGCCCGCTGTCGGATCGAGCGGTGAATGGTCTTCCCGCTCATCGACTTAATGGTAAGCGGCTTTATGCGGCCCCCTTGGATTAGCCTCGACTTCAGGCTATCGACGTTCGGGTCGTAGTGATCCACGGGAATTCCTTCAACGACCGAGTCGAGCATGGTCTGCCGAAACCACGTCCCGACGTCATCGCCCACCGTGTTCATCACCTGATAACCCTGCTTGAACCCGACGGTTAGAACGCCCTTTTCGGCGATGGAGATGTTATCGAAGGCGCTTTTAACCAGCTCGGGCGACAGATCGCCGACGTCGAGGTTCACTGAGGCCAAGCGGCGCCCGGCTTTGTGCATCAGCGGGACAGTCTTTTCCGACCACGCCTTGCCCGGGCCCACGAGCACGCTGTCGATCTGGGGCTTTACAGTGTCACGGTAATAAGCCCCCGCGGCTTCAAGGTTCGCGGGGATGTTTTGTATCTTCCCATCAGCATCAGTGAGCAGCGCCTGAAACAGCTTCTCCTGCTTCGCCAGCTCGACCTCTGCAGCGCCGAAAATGCCCTGTAGCTCCACGGCAGCAGCCCCCACGACCTCCTTTTCGAGGGTGTCTCGAAGCTGGTGCATTTCCGCGATCATTGTGGGTATAGTGAGCGGCATTTATTAATTCTCTGACGGGTCCCTTGGGACCAGTAATTCATCGGGAATGAGTTGATCCATCCTCTGTTGTGGGATTTCTATGTGCAGCGAAGGCAGTGCTTCGTTCATCACATCGCGGGTCGAATGAAACAGCCGCCCCCCGTTAAGGCGGCGGTAGACGTAGAAGGTCGTTTTCCAGACGCCGATTCTGACAATCCTTGCGGGGCTGCCCTCTAATATTACAATTTCATCGACGACGTAGGTGCCGCTGCGCAGTACCATAATCGAGGTGACGAACGACTTGATCGTCTCCTTAAAAACGATTATCCCGACAAAAAGGCAGACCAGCCACCAAAATTCGCCGAGAATCACCATCACCTCCTCGGCCAGCGGGGAGGTGATTTTATCAGCTATTTGCTCTTCCACAGTCGGGCTTCCAAAATCTGCAACCTGCCCTTTAGCTCTGCCAGTGCCTCCCCATGAGCCAGCAGCGTCGTATTTTGAACATGGTCAGAAGGGATCGGCATATTTTGAGACTCTTTTAAGGGGGGCCGGCTGGATTTACGCAGCTACCACCTGTTCGGCCAGCCCCTCGGCCTTCTGTTCCTCCGCTTCGTCCGCAGGGCGACCCTGAGCGAAATGGTTAACGACGGCCTTGTTGCCGTCGTTGTCTATCTCGCCGCTTTCCTCCTCAGCGTCCACGGCAGGCCGCGTGAGTTCAAGCTGTTCCAGGTTGTAATAGTAGGTCTCGAAACTCATTAAACCAGCCTGGACGGCAGCTGTGAGGGCCTGTAGCTCTTGCGGCGTTGCCTTGACGGCCAGAAGGTCGCGGTTGAGCTCAACCAAGACATCCCCCGACTGACCGGCCCACATTGTCGCGAATTCAAGGGCCGCGGTGAATGTAGCGTCCACCACTGCGGCCATCGACATGAGGGAAGCGGTCTCACCCGCATGGCGAAGGCGCACAGTCTCGGCGGTTTCGGCGGTCTTTTTCTGCTCCTCAAGGAGGCGGGAGCCGAACACCGCACAGTCGCTTTTTTTGCCGTCTATGTGCTCTGAGAGCCCCTTGAGGCCCTGCCCAGAGAATTCGAGCATATCAGCCTTCGCGTCGGTCTTATCGCTCACCCAGGCCGTGTTAGAGCCAATGCGCAGGCTCGTCCCGACAGGGAACCCAGCCACCCACGGGGTCGGGATGCCGACATAGTGAAAGCCGTTTTCAAGGTCGGCGCTATTGCGCCACATCGAGAGGCATAAGTCGGCCACCTCCATGAGCGGCGGCTTGTCGACATCAGGAGTCATATCCCCGCTGTTTCCAAACCAGAACGGGATTGAGTCGAACGGCTTGCCCCGAGTATCGGGCGTGATCACGTCATGGATTTCCCAATCTCCGTCCTTGTCATCAGCGGCCCGCCGATACAGGGTATGGGTAAAGACGCCTTCGGCAATCGCAAGAACGCGGTATTGCTCAACCTCGTTCAGAATGAATTCGTCCTCTAGGTCATCCTCTTCGACCACTTCGCGCAGAACGACGCGGTCGAGAACCTGGGCCCCACCCTGTGAAGTGGTGCGCCACGAAACCACATTTTCCGCGGCCGTAAGCACGAGGTAGGGCCGCTGCTCCTGCCCGTCTTTCTTTACGCCCATGTCGACGAACAGCCCATAACGGCCCACCTCCAGCAGTTCGTCAAAGGCGTCAGCAAGGAGGCCCTCAAGCCCGATGCCGGTCAGCGTCACATCTTCAAGCCAATCTTCAATAGCGGCGGGAACCTCGATCTTGGGCGGCTTTCTGAAGACAGACCCCCGGTGGCCCTGTATGGACCGAGGCAGGGCGCCGTAAAAGTCCGCCCGCTTGAGATAGGCTTTGTATTCAGTGTCATCCTGCCCGCTCAACATCGGCAGGTATGTCCCTTTCTGCTCTCGCACAGCATCGAGGCCGATTGCTGCATCGCGGCAGCGTTGCCAGCGTTCGGCCATCGCGGCGTGTTGACTATGCGGTGTGTCTACCTTCGGCATCTTAAACTCCTGTGATTTTTTGTTCCTTGATGGTGCCGCCCTCAATCATTAGCTCAGTGCCGGCCCACACAGCGGCATCCATGCGGTTCGGTGAGTCTTCACCGGGGAGGAGCCCGGTGTATGTCGTCATTTCATCCTCCAGCCGGGGGAACTGCCCAACATGGTGCGCCCGGCCCTGTTCGTAAATGGCAGCGATGGGTTCAGCCCGGGTGATTTTACCCTTGGACGCATGGACTGAGCGAAAACTGACGTTGGCGTCGACGCTACGGACGACGTGCTCGACCATATCACCGCCCTGGTTGGCTTCTCCGATGATGCGATCAGCCCGCCATTTATGAAAGGCCGAGCAGGCTTGAGCCCCCCACTCTGCCGGCGAGTAATTTCCTGTGACGTCCTCCAGCACAAAAAAATGGGCTGCGGACTTGTCGTTGTTGTCGATGCCGGCCACGACAATGCCGGTTTCGTGCCCCTCGTCATCGTCGGCCGCTTTGGTGGCCTGGGGGTCGACCCCAACGACGATTCTGGTGAGCCCCAGCCGCTTAACAACGTCGGCCGTGGATTCACCTGCCTCCAGTTGTATCCTGAGCGTTTCCAGCTGGGTGCCAGTCCACAGCGCCCCTGTAACATCGTCGAGTATATCCCCCTCGATTTCCTGCCGGCCGAGCCGCGTGCCTTCAAACCGCGCCAGAAACGTGCGACGCCACGTCGGGGAGAGGTTGTTGAGGTTTTCATAGCTCGACCCCGAGGTGACGTGAGTCGCGGGGTCTTGGACCAGGGCCCGAAGCAGCTTTAAGGGCCGCGGGGTCGTTGTCAGCAGAACTTGGGGATGTTGGCCGAGGCGATTCCCTGCGAGCAAGTTGGCCCACATTTCCTCGTGGTAGCGCATCTTCGCGAGTTCGTCGACCCATGCCGCACAGCTCTGGGGGCCTCGCAACTGGTCGGGCTCGTCGCCAGAGAACAGATTCGCGCAGCTCCCGTTCGGCCAGACAAGCTGAGTTTTGGAGGGGTAGTATATCGGCTGAAACCAGGGCGGGGAACAGGCGAGAATGCCCGATTCGCCCTTGACCATCACATCGCGGACATCGGCGGCGGTTTCGCCGACTATCGACAGCAGCGGGTGCTGTTTTGCCCACGCGATCACTTGCTGTGAGCCGGTGCGCGTCTTGCCCCACCCGCGCCCCGTTTTTATTAGCCAGAAGTCCCACGAGTCCCCCGGGGGCGGCAGCTGTTCGGGGCGGGCCCAGAATGCCCATTCGTAGGCGAGCGTTTCCAGGTCACCCTGTGACAGCTCCGCAAGCAGGGCTTGTCGCTCGTCTGCTGGCAATCCCGCCAGCAACAGGGCGGGACTAACCGCTCTCGATTCGGCCGGCGTAGTCGTCGAGGCGAGCAAAAAGCCGATTCACAATCTCAGCCCCGTCACGAATTTCGAGGTCCACCTTCTCGCGGAACATGCCGAGGTGGCGGCCCAGACTCGTGAGCGCAGCCAGCTTGTCGTGCATACGCAGGGTGACGCCGGTTGACGTTTCAGAGAGCTGGGCCACGGCTGACAAAACCGATGGCGCGAGGTTTTCGCTCTCACGAACAACGACGCCCTTGGGGCCCCAGCTGGCGATGTTGGAGACATTACTGAAGGCAATAAGCGCAAGCTCCTGAACCACAGCGTCTTGCGTAATCTCCACCTGCTCGACGCGTCGCGCTATTGCCTCATCTATCGCCGCAGCTATTAGAGGTTTTTTAAGGTTTTCGGCCCCTATAGCTCCTGCTGATTTTTCAGAGTAACCAGCCCTTAACGCCGCTTCTGTGGCATTAAGGTCGATCAGATACTCCTCAACAAAGAGCTTTTGTTTGGCGCTTAACCCTGCGATCTTCGGCACTTTTGAATACCCCCGGCATTCATCAACCTGCCCCCGGCAGGCGGTGCGGTTATAAAATCAATATAAGCATTTAAGATGAAGCCCGCCAAAAAAGGGGGCTGCTACACGGGCTCCGAGTCTCGGAGCCCAATCAGCTCATCCCAAGAACAGCCGAAGGCATGCTTGAGCCGTGACAGAGTCGTGTAATCCACCCGTTTAGTTCGGCCGTGGGCATGATCAATGAGGCTGGCGTAATCGATGCCCGTTTTTGCTGATAGGTGCTGGAGCGTAAACCGATGGCCCAACACATCACCCTCCCTCTTTAAAAGCTGGTGAATATTGAGCTTTATTGGTGTTTCTTGATTCATAGCAGTCAACCTTTTCCTTGCTTTTGTATGGGTCATTGCCTATATTAAAGAACACTTAGGGGGCCCGGGGCTGCGAGGTCCGAGCCCCCCAAGGAGGAGGGAAAAGAGAAAAAGGGGTATAGGGTGCCCCTCTTCCTTCTTCAGAATATAGTCAATCAGCCATATTTTAGCAACGGAGGGGCTCACATGACTTCACCCAGGCACACTGGAGGCCACCGCATCGCGTGGTGGCTCACTATCGTCGGCACCGCTTACCTACTGGTGCGGATTCTGCCGGCGCTCATTTCAGGAGGAGGAACGCCATGACAAAAACCGACCCTACCACCGCAGCCCTTGATTCTGCTGGGGCTGGAGATTTCCATGCCGGGATGAGCCTGGGGGCATTGGCCCGCGTAATAAGCGCGTCTGGTTGTTTCGGAAAAACCAACCCCAACATCGCGGCCGTTAAGATTCTCGCCGGTCGTGACCTCGGTCTCGGTCCTGTCGAGGCCATGAGAGGCTTGCACCTGTTTGACGGCAAGATTGAGCTGGGGTCAGGGGTAATGTCTTCCAAAATCAAGGGCAGCGGCCGCTACGATTACGACATCGTCCAGCACGACAAGGACGGCTGCGTCATCGAGTGTTGGGAAATGAACCTACGCACCGACGAATGGCAGCAACGGCCAAATATCTCATTCACCAGGGTCGAAGCCGAAAAGGCCGGGTTGCTTAAAAAGCCGGTCTGGTCGCAATACTTCGACGATATGACATTCAGTCGTTGCATGTCCCGATTTTTCCGCCGCTACTGCCCACACCTGGCAGGGGGTGCGGTCTACGGGGACGGAGAAATCAGCGACCCGGCAGACGGCCCACCCCAAAATGGGGGGCCACGAGGTGGAAAGCATGAACCGGCACCTATAGCACCCAAGGCAATCCCAGAGGACAGCCCTGAGGACAGCCCTGCGGCCATGATTGACCGTGTTATGGCCGAAAGCCCACCGGCGGGTGAAGAACCGGCCGTAACAAGCCCGACCCAGGAGCATCCCTATGGGCAATTTTGCCGGGAGGCAGGCGAGCTTAAGGAAAAACTGATCGCCCATGCTGACGGCGAGGCGGCTTACCGGAAGGTCTTCCAAGAAAACGGCCGCAAAGGACGTGCTGATGTTCCAAAGGGCGCGACCATACTCCAGCGTGAGATTGTGCAAGGGTTACAGCTGGCACTAAAGCAGGCTGAGGCATTTGGTCCCCTCTCTCTTTCTCAAAGTTAAAAATTAATAGGTATAAATATATTTATTTATATACCTATTACGCGCGTGCGCGCGCGTGCGCAGGGGAGGTTTTTTTAAGGGCCCCCTTCACAAATATCTTGACTAATGTGGGGCATTGCCTATATTGCAGGGCAGCTGAGAGGGCAATAAAGCCCCCAGCATTCTGAAGAAGGAGGGACGACATGTGGATAATGACCAACAGGGGTTTCTATTCGATCGTTGAAAAGAAGTGGGATGCTGAAGATGGGACTCTGACCGTCAGGGCCCGCCGCCGGTATGATATTGAGGAGTTTCTGTACGTTATGGGTGACCTGCTTGGTGCAGGGGATCACGGCTATTCAATCCAGGACAGCATTTACAAGGGCGTAAAGCAGGCCAGGGAGGAATTCGCCGCAGCTGATTCAGAATTTATTGAGCATGACCTCAATGCTGACTATGCGTGGCGGCTTCGTGCTAATCGTGAATGGGTCACTGCTGCCATCGATCAGCTTGTTGCTGATATAGATTACTCCAATTTCAAAGATTCAGTTCATCAAAATGGGCTGGACGACCATCATGCTGCCTACTCTTCGGTGTGGGGGGTGATGCAACGGCTACAGCCGCGGCCTGCCTTGACTCCCCCGGTGGGGGCCCACAGGGCACTAATGGAATTATTCAAGAACGAACCAGAGTTCACAGGGGACGACCCTGCAAAACCTACAAAACCTTTAGAAGCCTCCTATGAAGAAGAAGAATGCCCGTATTGCGGTGGGGACGACCCTGAATTTGACGACAGCGGCTGTCCCGAATGCCTGCCCCACCTTGATTGGTCCAGCCCTCCCAAAAAAGGAGAAGATAAAGAAAATGGCTGAACGAAAGATGTTCCTTCCAGGGTCCAAAAGCTGGACTGCAATGCCACGGTTTCGCCGGCGGGATTCTGATTCCCTGGAGTATTTTTTCGCCGCCCGATTTAAAAAGAGCCCTGGGGTATGGATTCTGTGGAACCGACACGAGTGGGGGCTGTTAAAGGCCCATGAGGTAGAAGAATGGTTTATGCCATCCAATAAGGAAGCCCGTGAACTGGTTCAATCTTACGAGGGTGATCAAGATTCTTCTGGTGGGAAAGCCCTTCTTAAGGAAAAGTGAGTTATATTTTAGTTTTAACCCCCGCTTGGGGTCGAGCCTCTTTCACGAAGGAGGGGAGGCTACCTCGGGCCCTAAGTGGGGGGTCTTTTTAAATTCAAAAGGAGGAGGAAGGGCAAATTGGCTTCACGGAAAACATGGGCTGAAGCTGCCAGCCTGCTGCGGGAAACCTATCAGCGGCTGGCCAGTAAAGACGCCTTGGCCGCTCTCTACCACCAGCTGGACGACCTGCCCGATGAGGTGCTGAGTGGGGCCATTGGCCGCCACATCAACGACACGACCGTTGAGGGCACTACAGTCGCGGGGGCTTGGTTCCCCAAGCCCGCACAGCTTCGGGTACATGCCAACAAATACTCAGCTGAACAGCTGCTGATTCACAAGCAGGAGCTCGCAACCAAAGCCGCCGATCTTAAGGCCACTTTTGAATCCACGCCAACAAAGACCGTCGATTTTCCAGAGGAAGTCCTCGGCAAGGCCGAAAAGGGCGTTAAGCACTTGCACCTGTCCCCGTCCAGCTGTGGCAGCTGCCGTGATTCAGGTCTGGCGAATTATTACATCCCTGCTGATCGCTCTCACCCAGCTGCGAAATATCGCCTGTATCTGGAAAAAGACTACTTGGCCTTGCCTGACGACATGCAGACGGGGTTAGTGAGATTCTCGGCTGTCTGTGATTGCGCCGCAGGGCAACTTAAACGAGAACAGCGCCCTGAGGGGCATACCCGAACCATTAAATCAGCTGGGGGCAACCGTCGAATGTGGATCGCCATCGAAGAAGCCCGCCGTTTCGCGGCAAGGCGAAAAGAAAAAGAAGAGGCTCAAAATGAGCTTTAAAGCGAAACACATCCACGAAAAGCGGTTAACTCGCGAACGCCTCGTGCTGCTAACAAGGGTTTATCACTCAGCCAAATATGCCGCCGAGGCTATCGGGTCCACTACATCCACCGTTGAAAAAGCCGCGGCGCGGTATGGGCTGAAATTCAGACGGAAAGGGAGCTTTCTATGACGACGAAATATGACCTTAATGTCGTCAGCTTAGGTGCTGGGGTGCAATCCATGGCCGTGCTCCTATTAGCTGAAGCGGGGGAAATCAAACCCCGCCCTGACTGTGCTATTTTTGCGGACACCGGATGGGAACCCCAGGCTGTTTATGACCAGCTGGCATGGCTGAAAGATGAAACGGCTATTCCTATCCATATCGTAACAGCAGGAAATATTAAAACCGATATTTTAAACGCCTTGGGCCCGCCTGGTCACAAACCCGAGGGCAAGTTTGCACAGCCCCCTTTTTATGTAAAGAACAGCAACGGGGATGAAACCGACCTTGGGGGAATGCTGTGGCGGCAATGCACCAAAGAATACAAAATCGAACCCATCACAAAAAAGATTCGGCTATTGCTTGGATATAAGCCGCGAATGCGTGTCAAAAAAAGAGTGCAGGAATGGTTTGGGATTTCCATTGATGAAGCCCACCGCATGCGTGATTCACGCGTCCACTGGATCGACAACTATTATCCATTGATTGACCTTGAAATGCGCCGTGCTGACTGCCTCAGTTGGATGAAAAAGAAGGGGTATCCAGAACCACGGAAGTCTGCCTGCATTGGATGCCCCTATCACAGCAATGGAACGTGGGCAAAAATGCGGCGGGATTATCCTGATGAATTTGAGGAAGCCGTCGCATTCGACACCCAGCTCCGAGCGGGGGGTAAAATCCCCGGCGTTGCTGGGGATGCCTATTTACACAGAAGCATTGTTCCATTAGCTGAAGCAGTTGATAACACCCACGACCCAGACCAGATTGAAATGGATTTCGGGCAGGAATGCGAAGGAATGTGCGGGGTATGAAGATTTCAATGAAGTCACATCGGTTATCACCAAACATCACCAGCTGGCCGGCTGTATGGCGCGAACGATATGAAGAGCGGGCGGCAATTTTAGAGTTTGACGGTGGATATGATCGCGGCGAAGCAGAAGCCCGCGCCAAATACCAGGTCGAAACAGCCTATGCCGCAGGTGAGGACCCTGCAAAATGACCACTTATGCTCCACTTCATGCAGGGTTGACGATTCGCGAGTCCTCCATTCATGGCCTGGGGGTCTTCACCCTTGTCGACCTTCCTGCCGCGGAGATTTTAGGTATTAGCCACGTCTGCGACCGAACAAACGGACGGTATCACCAGGACTATATCAGAACCCCTATCGGGGGCATGATTAACCACTCAGACGCGCCTAACTGCCGCAAAATCTCCGTTCAGCCGGGGGCAACTTGGACCCAGGAGATATTCGGAACGCTCCCTGAAGGCGCCATATCTGACACGATGGCGATTGAAACCACCCGCCAGATTCTGGCAGGGGAAGAGCTTACGGTCACGTATACGATTTACAGACTGGAGGACGACGAATGAAGCGGCTTTATATTGATCGCATCGACGAGAGCGCCTCGGCGACTATCTCAAAACTCTGGTCACCGGATGCCGATTTTAAACTGTTTGGGCTTGAGCGGGCGTGGCGTTTAAACAAGGCAAACAGCAGCTGTTTCCCCGAGGGGATTTATACGCTCGTTGAGTGGGAATCCCCCAACTGGGGCACCGTCTGGGCCTTCGTTGGCGGGACAGTTAGCCCCATTCGTGGGGATGTTCCCAAGCTGGGGGCCAGATGGGGCTGCTTAATACACCCGGCAAACTACTTCCACCAGATCGAAGGGTGCCTTGCCCCTGGTATGCGCCGCGGGCTCAAAGACGGGGAGCTATGTGTCTGGTCCTCCCGAGACGCTCTTAAAGTGCTACAGGAGGCCCTCGGGCCAGCGCCCCATATTGCCTACGTTCGCCGCGCCCTGGGGGTCAGCGAGGAGGATTGAAGATGAAATTTGGATCTGTGTGTTCAGGCATTGAAGCCGCCTCGGCTGCATGGAAGCCCTTGGGCTGGGAAGGGTCGTGGTTCGCTGAAATTGAACCCTTTCCGTGTTCCTTGCTGGCCCAGCATTATCCAACCGTCCCCAACCTTGGGGACATCACAGAGGAGAGTTTTATTGAACGCGCCCGAGCAGCTGGACCTATTGACGTCCTTATTGGAGGCACCCCCTGCCAGAGCTTCTCAATCGCCGGACTCCGAGGCGGCCTTGGCGATGTCCGCGGCAACTTGGCGCTCCGGTTTATGCAACTGGTGGATGAACTTTGTCCAACCTTCGTCGTCTGGGAAAACGTCCCCGGAGTACTGTCAAGCAACGACGGAAGGGACTTTGGTTCCATACTCGGGAGTTTGGTCGAATGCGGGTATGGGTGGGCCTATAGAGTCTTGGACGCTCAGTACTTCGGAGTGGCCCAAAGGCGGCGCCGCGTGTTCGTTGTCGGAAGCCTTGGAAACAACTGGGCCGCTGCCGCAGAAATACTTTCTATCCGAGAAAGCCTGCAAGGGCATCCTGCGCCGAGCCGCGAAACGGGGGAAGGACTTACCGGCCCGCTTGAACAAGGCCCTGAGGGCAGTGGCGGGCCCATACCATCACAGGGTGCAAACAATGGGGGCGGTGAAGGGGCTCTGTTCGGTTTTTATTCCAGTGTAGGGACGCAGGAAATGAATGGAATAAGAGAAGGGGGCCCCATGCCCCCCTTAAAGGCTTCCGCCGTTGCTGCCGCGGCTGGATTTCTTCCAGACCAGGGAAGCAAGGCAGAAGGAATGGGTTATGAGAAAGAGGTCTCCCCGACCCTACGGCAATCCAAAACCCCTGGGGTTGAGCAGAACATGGCCGTAAGGCGCCTCACCCCCAGAGAATGTGAACGACTGCAAGGATTCCCGGACGACTATACGCAGGTTCACCACCGCGGCAAGCCCGCCAGTGATGGGCCCCGCTACCGGGCACTGGGCAATTCAATGGCCGTGCCGGTGGTGCAGTGGATCGGCCGGGGAATTGAGCGAATTAGAGCTCTGTGCGATTCAGTGCGTCCACCCACGCCTGGGCGAGCATATAGGCGATAATCACCGCGGCTTGCGGCCAAGTCTCGACCACCACCACCCCAACTCCAGCGGCGGCAACCTTTTTTGAAACCACGCTAGCGATGCGCTCCTGAGCGAATTTTACGAGTTGCATTTTAAGACCTCCTTGGTTTACTCTTCGTCGTCTTTCGTCGATCCTTCCAACGCTTCGTGAATGCGGCTGTAAATCAAGGCCGACCAGATCTGCTCGGCCTGGGACAGGATGAGGGTTTTCTGTTTAGAGTTTAAGGAAACGGCGGGATAAGCCTCTTCGTCGGCCGACCCTTTGATTTTCCGAGCGAGATTATACCTTTTGAGTTTTTCGACGCCGTCGCTCTTATCTTCGGGGATGCTCGCCATCAACGAATTGACACACGCCTCACCGATTTTCATGGGGGTCGTGCTGTCATCAACGAGGATCGGCGCGTCGTCCATGTCCAGAACCGAAGCCTCGAAGTCGATTAAGTGCTCCTTTTTCTCGGTCATTTCTCTTTCCTTTTGTGAGGATGTGGAGGGTTCCTTTGTGGTTTTGTTCTGTTCTTTCTTATTCCCACAGGCCGAAATAGCTCTGACACCGCGAGACCCAGCTCTTCGCGTCGCCAACGGTTGCAGTCCACTCAGCCGGTGCTGGCAGCGGCGGGTCTTCTGGATCTTCCGGTGCCGGGGCAGCCACGCGCGAACCACGGCGAGAAAGATGGGAGGCCAACATCTTCAAGGTGCTGGCCTTGTCGCCCGTCGCATCCTCGTCGAATGTGATTTTCACCGAGGTGCCTGATTCCGCTTCGATCTCGATGTCGCCCGAGGTCACCAGAGCGTCGATGTCTGCCGCCTCGGCGGTGATGTAGGCCTTTACCTCCAGGGCTGATAGTTCGCCCTGCCACACGTCCATGTCGGCCTGTGCGGCCACGCTGCCGCCGCTTGAATCCTTCCGTAGTTCGCTCATTCTTTCTTCATCTCCGTTGTTTAATGAGTTAAAACCGCTCCTCTAACATCGTGAAAGCGTCGCGCATCTGCGATGGTAATTTGCTGCGTTGTTTATCGGTTAAGACCTTGGCAAGTTCGGCCATCCACTGGAAATTCTGAAACCCCATATCCCAACTGAACTTTATTGACTTCTGGACATTCAAGAACCGATGCCCGGGGGTTCTTCCCTCTCCCGGCAGCTCTGCATGAGTGACAATCCCGGCGTCTTCCATGCGCTGCACCAGAGCGGGATTTGTTATTTGCATTCCCCCAAGAATACCCCGGCCTTGCCGCAAAGCCATCTCGGTTGTATATGCACGGCCAGCGATAGCATCGGGAATATCGTCAAGCGCCGTGGCCCAACTAGTGTCGCTAGCATGAACAGTGCCGTCGCCTTTTATGATAACTCTGGTGGTTGGGATTGCGCCGCCATTGGAAACACTAAAAATATTTTCTCCGTCAGCGCAATCGCCCCAGCTTGTGCCTCCATCGGTTTTGATTCCGTTAACATTAACCACCCCAATGCCGCCAGTTGTGTCTGTAGTATTCGGCGCTTCAGCAAGCCCGCGCAGCGTCGTTGCGGCGTATTGCTTTGAGACTCCCAGCAACTCAGCCCCGCCATCCGAGGTGTGTTCCTTGATTCGAAAATACGTATCGTTGTCTGTTATGGTGGTGTGGCCATGGTTAACATCAGAGCGAAAGTGAACTGAGTTATCCGTTGCTAGAATTAGCTGGCCCCAATTTGTGCCGGTGCTGTGGCTTGTTTGGATCGAGAAATCTGTGTTTTCTAAATTTACCAGATTAGGTTCGCCAGTACCGTCCACTGTAAGAGCAAGGCCGTCATTTACCGTTGCCGCTGTCGCCGCGTTGGTGATTCGGAGAGTGCAATTTGTGGACGCGGCTTTGTGAA
>Ga0114899_1000323_pt1 | contig 35958 bp, 47 predicted proteins | sample MalvireepMed_215_FD_83497 | JGI IMG/M metagenome (GOLD analysis project Ga0114899, IMG submission 83497) | Marine viral communities from the Global Malaspina Expedition - Malaspina viral metaG DeepMed_215 | ecosystem: Environmental > Aquatic > Marine > Oceanic | place: Mediterranean Sea...
ATTTAATGTATCTTGATGGTGGTAGTGGCAAATTATTACATATTGATAATAATGCTAATCTTACTCTCAGTGATGATAGGAAAGTAATATTTGGAAATGCAGGTGAATATATAACTGGAGATGGTACTGATCTTGATATCGTATCAAGCAATCATGTTATGGTAGATGCTGGTGGCGATATTACTTTAGATGCTGCTGGTCGGAATGTATTTATTGCTGAGAATGGAACGAATAAATTTAAATATGATACTTATCTAAATACCTTTGAAATTTTTAGCACAGCTAATGCAAGTGATATTTTTAAAATAGATGTTGATGTTGAAGGGGCAACAACCCTGTCAACAACTGATGCCGATACTACTGTTGGTCATTTAACTTTAGATGCAGATGGTGCTATTATTTCAGATTCCCATTCGGGAAAATTTTTAGCTAAGAAGGCTGGAACAGAATTTAGTGCTGCAAATAGTTCGTATGCAGGGATGATACTTGGATATACAAGGATTGCGAATGATGGAACAGGACCATCTGATTATATTATACAAGTTAATTCAAGTTCTATGACTGTTCTCCAAACTGTTGATGGAACAGATTTATCTATACAGTTTATTGTTCCCCCAAGTGGTAACGTAGAAATACAATGTTCCTTCTGGATGTCGGCATTCTCAGATGGTGCGAAGTTTAGTTTATCTACTGACGCATCTTATGCTGAGCTTGGAATAACCCACACTTATGATGCAGATCAGACTATCTATATAGATGAAACTGACCATAATTATAATACAATCAGTTTTTCTGTTACAGGCTTAACAGCAGGAACTGATACTACATATTATTTAGCAGGGTTAGCAAGTGGTGCAGGAGTGATAATTAATCATGGTAGGTTTCGGCTTGGTGGAACTCATTTTCCACCAATAATAATGAAGGCAATAGCCCTACCTGCAACCATTGTAACAGGAGAATAATGGAAGAAACACTTAAAACAACAAGTGCAGGATTAGGTGGATTCTGGTTATCGCTTTGGAGCTAATTTTTAAATGAAAGGATACTAAGTGACTAAAAAAGAAAAAAAAGAAGATGATAAGTTGACAATAAAAGTTGCAATAGATACTTTAGAAAAGCAAATCAATGAACATCAAGTAATATTACTAAAAAAGCAAGGTGCATTAGAAGTATTAAAACAAGTTAAAAGCTAATAATATGAAATGAGGTAAATAAAATGAATGATCAGTTTCAAATGATACTTGAAACATTGAGGAGATATAATGCTGGAGAATTAGATTTATCAGATGATAAAGCTAATCAACTAGCATCTATTGCCTTCCAAATGAAACAACAATTTAAAACTCGTAGTAAACCAATTCGTAAAGGACTATTTGACCTTATAGATACTGCGGCTCTTGGAATGATTCCAAATAAATGGAGACCTGAATCTCCAGGGCAAGACCTTTATGGTGAATCTGGTGTAGATAAATTTGCTGGTGGTGTAGGAACATTAGGTGGTATAGCTACTGGTATAGGAGGTGCTTATAAATTAGCAACAAAAGCTCCTTGGATAGCAAATACAACTGGCAATATAGTTGGAAAAGGAGTTAGTAAAGCAGGTCAATATGGTAGAACAGGAATGGATAAGATAAAATCTACTGCTGGTCTTATAAAAGAAAGAGAAGCAATTAAAAGAGCTCAAGAAATTGCTTCTAAATATTACAATTCTAATCCTTATAATATTGACTTTACAGGTGTTGCATCAGGTATATAATAAGTGTATCAACCAAATCATTTTAATCGTGTCCGTGAGGTTATAAATCTTTATAGGTCTGATCCTCGATCCTTTAATGATGAGGAAATAGACGAACTTCAAGAATTAGCCAATGATGTTGGCATAACGTTCAATCCTGTTAGGAATGAATTAAATATGGCTAACATAGCAAAAACTGCTATGGGTGGCTTTGTTGAAGGATTAACAACTCTCCCAGTAGGTCAAAAACCTCGTACTACATATGAAGCAATAGCCCATAGTCTAGGTCATCTAGTAGGGTTTGCTCCTTCTATATTAGCTGGACCATTAGGACTTGCAACAAAAGGTACTGCTAAATTAGGTTTAAAAACAGTTTCTAAAGGATTAGAAAAGGGAGTTAAAGCATCTCAACTTTTAGATAAAATATCAATTCCTATGGTGGCTTCAAGAGCCACTAAAAAAGGTGTAGATTATGGATTAAAAAAATCTGGTCTTGAGTCTTTAGAGTTTATGCAAAGAGGTGCAAAGACTAGGGGAATATTTGAAGAAGCAGCAGGACTAGGGTCTGCAGTTGCAGTATCAAGTATATGGAAAGGACCAGATGCAATGCTCGATGGATGGATGGGAGGTGCTATTGCTGGTGGGGCTTTTGGGGGAATTGGGAATTTTGTGTCTATAGGGAATAGACTTAAAATGGGAAATGCTTCTCAAAGAAAGACAGCTGAAAAAGCACTTAGAGGAACTATAGGTGCTACTGTATTAGGACTTCCCTCTTATCTTCGTGATGAACCCATAGAAATGGTTATATACGAAACTCTCCTCGGTGGTTTCTTTGGGTACAATGCTCGTCCCTCTCACGAAGTAGAGGGAGGGAAGTTCATCCAGCGATCTTTATATGGAGCTAAAAAAGGTAGAGTATTCTATCCTGAAGGATCTAAAATATGGAATGAAATGCATCCCAAGGCTCAAGGTTATATTAAAGATCAATCAACAGACTTAGCTAAAACTTGGTTATATAAAAATTTTGATCCTAAATGGGCAAATGATATTGTAGAGAATGATGTTGTTTCCAAAGCTAAAGATGTTACCAAGATATCTGAGGCTGACAGAGACGCGTCTTATAGAAACCTTGCCTATGAATTATATAAAGAACAAGCTCCAGATAAAGGAAAGTCTATCCCAGTCCCTCCTAATCTTGAATCAGATATAGAGGATGGTATATATAGAGAAGAATCTACAAACGATATTGTTTATACTGATATAGTTGGTATGATGAAAGAAATAGGTAGTTCTATTCAGAAAGTAAGTGGTAATGCTAAAATTACACCGAAACAAGTTGCATCAGATATAAATCAAACATTTAAAGCATCTAAAAATGCAGATGATTTTATCGGTTCTTTAAAAAAATCTCCACTTTTAGGTAAGTCTATTGATAAGAAAATGGAACGAAGATATAGACAGTTTTATCACAATAGAAGTAAAGCTCCTAAGAATGTTTATACTGCTACTATAGATGAAAATGGTGCAAAATTAGAAGTATTAAATGGAAGGTGGGAAGGTAAGAAGATTGGATCTTCTATGGTCGATATGCCTGTTCATTATCTTGATCCTAATGGTAAACACACTGCACTTACTCATATTAAAGTTAAAAGAGGAGATAATTGGCAGATAGTAAGTCCTTTTAAAACATCAATGATATGGGATGCAGATAATTTTCGATTAGTTTCTGAAAGATCCGTTACAGGGGATGAATATTTCCAGATGGAATATAATTTACATAAAGGTAATAAGTATATACATGGTGGCAAAAAGGATAATACTGAAATGTGGATTCGGAATTATCATGAAGATGGTTTAAATATAAGACCAGAAGAATTAATCAATTTACTTGCTAGAGATCCTAAGGAAAAAGTAGAACTTATAAATAGTCTTAAAGATTCTAGAAGCCTTGCTGATAAATGGTATGATATGCATAGAACTGTATATACCAATAAAGCAGAGCTTGATGGTCGTTTAGGAACAATAAGGTCTATGCATGATAAAGCTTGGGTTTCTAATGTTCTTGTAATGGCAGAAAGAAATGGTCTTCATACAACAGGTAAGCCTCTTACTAAGACTATTAGTAAGTTAATGGATTCTAACTTTGGTAAAAATGTGATTGATTTTAACAAAAGAGAACAGATGTTATATGATCAATCTATTCCACAGGACCCGACAGTATATTCACAAGTATTACCCGAAGGGAAACTTAGATATATTGTTTTAAATGATGCTGAAAACAACTCAAAAACAGATGGTTCTGTTATAATGCGAAGGGATGTTTTTGATAAAGGTATAAATAATATGGGACTACCTGAAAAATCAGGTATGTTAAAATCAGTTTTTGTAGATAAAAATTATCATGGTTTGATTCATGTTAAAAATGGAACACGCAGAGCCAATGATAAATGGGAAAAGTATCTAAATGATAACAAAATAGATGCTGTATTCTTTGCCTCTGCAGTTAAACAGAAGGGTGCATTAAAACCAGCTAATTATACTTATAATAAAAAGTCTGGTAACATAGAAGTTACTCAAGATACTCCAAGTCAAGGAGTAAGTGAGATGCCAGTTCAGAATTTTAGAATCAATTCATCTACCTATGAATCAGATAAACTTGGTGGAGTAGGTATTGTAAGACAAATGTCTAGTTTACTTAACCATACACAAACACCTGGAATGGCAAAATATTTTTTTGATACAATTATAAAGCCAAGTCTTGAAGGTGAGCCAAATTTTAATGTCAAGTATAAAACAGATAAAGACATAATGAATGGTTTAAATACCGATCCAGACTTTGTATTTAAAATGCCTATTAAGGAAATACAAAAGCATATTAAAGAAGATACTCCTCTTGCTAGGAGAATTAGAAAGCAAATTATTAAATTAGATGAAGAGGGGCAATTATTTGATTATGGAGATAGTGACTTCGGATCATTCCATGAAAGAAATTTAAGACTTCTACGTTTATCAGATGCCAATCATACTACTTCAAACTTTGATAAATATGGTTACAAGTATTGGGAGCCTACATATAGAAGATTTATAGTCTCTAGATATATGCAGCCTAAATGGAAATCTTCTTCTAAAGCAGTTCTTATTCCCAATACACCAGATATGCCCACTGTTAAACAGGGTCGTATTAGATTAGATGATGGACAAAGAAGACTTCCTGTTACTATAGAAGGTATGCCAAGTATTAAAACTCTTGGACAATTATATGATCTATATACAGCAAAAAATACATCAGCTAAAATTAAAAAACAACTGAGTCCACATATGGATTTAACAGTTGTCAGAGTTCCAGCTGATAGTATTTCTGGAATTAGAATACTTCGTCTTGATGGATTTACTGGTGAAAGAGGCTTTGGAGCTTTAACTTCTCCTAAAGATGATGTATATCTTGGGGGAGCAGATAAAGACATAGATTCTGTTTTTATATATCATGGGTTTGATAAGAAGATCAAAAATGCATATGGAAAAAAAGAGAATAAGAATGAATGGGAAGGAAAGGATGCTAAAAGCAATGATGATTTGTTTGTTAAAGGCTCAAAAAAAGAACAGGATATATATAAAACAGTATCTTCAAAATTCTCTCCTTCTATGAGAAAATCTGTAGCTGAATCTGCTGTTAGAGGTAAGGATGGATTAGGGTTTGGTCTTACTGCTAAGAATGTAGTTATGGAATGGGCAGATATAGTAGCACGAAATGGTGGTACAATAACACTACCAATGATTTCAAAAAAGTCAGGGCAACAATATGCAACTCTTGAATTGAAATTAAAAGAGAATGGACATGCTAAGCTTCGTGAAATTGGTAGAGATGTGGTAAACTATAGTGCAGATAGTGCCGACTATCCTAATATGGCTAGTCCTGTTGAATACAGAGATATATTATTTAATTCTGTATTTGAAGCCACTAAAAAGCCCTATGGTAAAGCAAAATGGTCACCCGAAAAGGGGACATTTCAACATACAAAGAGTACAGAACTTGGCATTGTTAATGAGTTAATTACCTTTATAAATCCTAAAGGCAAAGATTATACATTAGGTAAAGCCCATACAATACACGATCTATCTAATTTCTTAAATAAATTTGAAAAGAACGATAGGGGTATTGATAATATCCATTCTCATATTGCAAGACAAATGATTAAAGATGGGGTACACAAGCAATTAGAAAGTAATTATAATCTGCTTGAAATGGGTGATGTTGGTAATATTCCAGTTGATAAGAATGCAGATAAATTAACAGGGATTAAAGACCTTAATCCTATAACTAGAAAACAATTAGATAAAATATTTGAAAAGGGAGGTAATCCTCTCGACAAAGTTAGAGACTTTGTATATAAAAATATATTTTCTATTGTAAGTAAAGATACAATAGCAAAGAGAGCAATGGATTTAGTTAATCAATTAAAAACTATTGAATTGGCTCCATCTAAGATGCAGAAAATGTTAAACAATATTCGTGAAGAAGCTATGCGAATTAAAGCATTAACTTCTAATGATCCAAATCAATTTGATAGTTTAGTGCGTACTTACAAGTTGCAATTAGCAAACGATATGGCTAAGGTGAAACTAGATCCAAAGATTGCTCACGAATTGTTAGATATGTGGTTACTTAGTCCATTCCAATCTATTAGTAATGGCAAAGTTACAAAAACACAAGTTAGTACACTACCTATTGAATCAGATGCGATATCAGATTCTGCTATACGCAAAATGCAGACAAATCTCAATGAATATGTTAGACCCTCCCAGCCACCAAAGAAAGTGCCAGAGAGTAAGCCTAAAGAACCTGAGATACCATTTCTAACAGATAAACTTGAACGAATGGCTATTACCGAAAAAGATGCTGAAATAGTAGCAGAATTTAGAACAAATCTAGAGAAAAATCCTATGTGGAAGAAACACTTTAGAGACATGTTCACAGAGTTTACAATGCTATCTGAAGGTATTCCAAGAGACGAAACAACTATCAAAATGAATGATCTATATGCTTTAAATAATTATATGAAAAATATGCGATCATATCCTGATAGTCCTGAATTACAGAAATCAGTTTATTACAATGATCTCCGAGAAGTAGATAATAAGATGAAGAAATTTGATCTTACAGTTTTTCCACAATACCAAACCACAGTTATCACAAAGGATGGTCCTGTTAAAAGAACTGTAAAGAGAAGTTTCTCTACACTTGGAACAATGAGAAATTGGTTACATAAAGTATTCTATCAACAAGATGCTGTTTTAGAATCAATAGATCCTATTAATGATGAAATATTTAAATTCAGAAAAGAATTAAATGTTACTGATGCAGGTATGATCAATGAATTGGTTTACAAATTAAGAGATATGCGTAGACGTGGTCTAGATTGGAATGATATATATAAAGATAAATTATATATTAAAAACAAGAATAGAAAATTTCTTGTTGATAAAAAGAATATGACATTAGAAGAAATAATCACTAAGACAGATAAAGATTATACTGATGCTTATGAAAAATTTGGTTCCGAATGGTTATGGACTAAGAATGACAAAGGTGAAGTATTTGATTGGAATAAATTTGAAGGTACAGGGAAGGTAAATAGATATTTAATTTTTGATAAAAACGGGAAACTTGATGTTCTTAACTTTTTAAAACAAGCAGTTCTACCTGTTGAGGCAGGTGGAAAGCTTCCTCATATACCTTTAGATACAATACTTCGTTTCCATTATGAATATCATATGGAAAAAGTATTAAAAAAATTAACCAAAGATATGCCTTCACAAAACATGTTAAAGTGGAGACGAGAATATAGACAAGGTAAAATGCCTATATATGAAGGTCACAAGAAAGTAGGAGAAAAAGAATGGACAAAATATAAACCAATACAACAAATCAAAAGTAATGAATATTTTCCTAAACGATATGGCTTTAATAAAAAAGCACGAAGGGAAATAAATAACTATATTGATATTGAAGCACAGAGAATATATGATGCAGAGTTTAAGAAAACTGGAAGTAAAAAGAAAGCTGAAAAAGCAATGGAAATTTATAAAGCTAAAATGCACATGGCTGTTGAAGGTTCTATTGCTGAATCCTCTGGTATTGAAACACATATTCTAGATGAAATTGCTGCCCGTATTGACTATGAGAAATTATCTGCTAGTGAAATTGCTAATAGGCTTCATGATATTGGAGCATTTACTCGTCCTGATTCTTCTATTGAAAGGGTACTTGATCTTCCAGTAGGCTTTGATACAAGCCCAGAAGTTATAAATAAATATATGAAACAGATTATTAGATCTCATTACAAACTATTGGGAGCTGCAATGTCTAACTATCGAATAGATAGTATGATTAAAAATCAAGCCTTTGAAACAGATCTAAATGGTAATAAAGTTAAATATACAAAAGAGCAATTAGCCAAATTAAAGGAAGATGGTTATAGAAACCATACAGATGTATGGGCTGATTACTTGAGATTTTATGTTCGCGATTCTTTTGGTCATCAAACAACATTTCCTCAAAGGATAGTAGATTCTATGGGTAAAAATGACTCATTAAAATTAAAGAAAAATTTCTATTATCTTACAAGTGATCAAGCCATTATTAATAGTATAGAATCATTAAATAAAAAATGGATTGAAAAAACAGGTCATAATTTTCCATTATTAAGAGGAATGCCTAAAGGCAATAGTCCTGAAATACAAAAAGCTAAAGCAGAATTTTATTCCAGAGTTATACACAAGTGGGGTGGTTTAGAGGCAAGATTCCAATTATTAACACTACTTGCAAATACTGGAACTGCCACAGCTAATGTATTTGGAGGGCAGACGATGAATATATCTTCTGCTGGGTTTAGAAATGTAGCCAGATCACACAATATGAAATGGTTAACCAAAAATGTTTTATTAGATAAAAAAGGTAAACCAACTATTCATTTAGAAAACGGTGATCCAGTAAAAGATAGGAAATCATTATATAAATGGATTGCAGAACAAGGTGCAATTGATTCCTTTATAAAAAATGAATTTGAATTAAATGATGGACTTAAAGTAAACATTGGTAAAGAAAAACTAAGAAGTTTAAATAATTTTCGTAAAGAATTAACCAAATTACTAAAGTCTAATCCAGATGCTAGAGATGAAACTTTAATGGAATTAGCTAAACGCTATGGAGTTTCAGATTTAATGTTAAAGGCAGGTGGATCATTTATGCAAGGCAGTGAAAGATATTTAAGAACTATATCTTTTATGTCCCATGCTCTCCAAGCAAGAGATGCATTTGGGAAGCACGGTGCAGATATAAAATTAGATGATCCTTATGTAGTAGATATGGGACTAAAAGGAATTGAAAACACACAATACCTATATCATTCTGCATTTAGACCTGCATTTATGCGAACATCATTAGGTAAAGTTTTAACCAGATTTAAACTATTTGCTTTTCAATCTGTTAGGATTCGTAAAGAATATTATAAGATGGCTAAACAGATGGGCTTTGAGGATGATGCTCAAGCTATGAAGAAATTTAAAAATCTAATGACTGCAGACCTTTTGACCCTCGCCCTGGGCAGTATCTATAAGTACTCTTTATTTGATACTGCCCTACCCCCTCCTTGGGATTGGGCACAGGAAACAGGTGAATGGTTATTTGGAACTAAACGGGATAAGGAAAGGGCTTTCTTTGGAACATATCCGTACCCACTTGCTCCCTTGCAAGTTATTACTCCACCTGTTGCTAGAGTACCGATGGCAATATTTTCTGCAGCACTTAACAATGACTGGGATAGATTTATGGATTACCACTTACATACAATGTATCCTTTTGGAAGAATTGTCAGAAATTTAGATCGTGTAATATATGATAAGGATGCAGGACCCGACATCATAAATGAAATACCTAGTGGAACTACCTTTGGTAGATTTATGAAACAATTTTTTAGAATGCCTGTGAATAAAATTATGTCAAGGCATAAAAGAGATCAGTTGAAAGAACGTAGAACTGATTATATGGAGCAACTAATGGAGGCAATATGATCAAGTTAATCGTATTTTCCGTACTACTCAATACAGGAGAGATGCATGCTGTTATGCCCGATGATACGAAAATAGAAGCTCGTAGGCGTGGAGGTAAGGGCAATAAGAAGCGTAGACGGGGAGGCAATGGATTAAGATGAATTTTATAACAGAATATTGGGAGCAATTAACTGCATTTGTGCTACTAGTTACCATTCTTACAAGAATGAGAGTAGACATTGATGTATTAAAAGATAAAGTTAAGGTTCTATTTAACCTATGGAATCAAAAAAATGGAAAATAAATCGCCTCAATGGGCGAAATCTTCCAATGAAAGGTTAAAAGCTTTAGAAAAAGATTCACATCCACCTACTAATTGGGAGGATAGAATAGTCAAAATGGAAGATACTTGGAAAGAATTATATCATAAACTAGTGTTGGAATTTCACGAAGTAAAAAAAGAGGTAGACTTGCTTAGAACAATTTTACATACCTATTTACCTATAATTGAAGAGAATAATGATGATATGGAGGGAACTATATAACCTTATATTTGCTGTATCATTTATATTAGTTGGAAAAATCGGAGACTATTTAGATGAACACCCTCCTAATTATACCTGCCCACCCTACTGTGATGTAGATCACAAATGTTTCACAAACCTAAAGGAAAAATCAAATGAAATACGTCCTAGATATGAGTTGGAAAATACTGATAGCCTATATACTATATCGGATATTCCTAATAATAACTGATTATGTAGAACTAGCCTATGCTATGGCTCGATATCAGTTTCAGTAGATTCTATTATAGAAAGTACTGCATTTATTAACCATTCTTTATCAGCAGAACGAAGAATAAGACCTCCACTTATACCCTTTACAGGATTATAATTAGGATTAACTATAATACAACCATTGTTTTCAATGGCTTCTATAATTTGTCTTATTTTGGTTTTTTCTACCCATTTGCTTACATCGTCTATCAACATATACCTCCTTTCGATAACAATTTACGCAGTAAGGTGTATTTAAATCTAAAAGAACTGCGTTTTTATTACATTGACTACAACTATTGAAATATGATTTAATAATTTCGTTAGCGTAATTAATTGAAATGTATCCAATCATTCATTCGATTATCGGCTCTTGGCTTAACTTTCCAAGAATATACAGGTGTTTTTAAAAACTTGTATATCCACCAACATCGACCATTATCACTAGCACTTAGGGCTGCTTTCTCAGTTTGCTGATCAAAAGTCAGCCCCTTGTATTCATTTGTGAATATGCTTTTCCCTGTTGGTCCAGTCTTGAATCGACCACGACCCAACCTTGGGAATGTCTTCTTTTTTGGGTATGCCATTAGTAAGTTCCTTTATCTTAGTTGGATCAACTTCTGCGTTTCGTATGTATTCAGCCATATTTATTATCCTCACCATTAGACAAAAAAGGTATCCAACATACCTTTCTTGATCATCTTTTTTCCTCACCCAATACCCGATAAAGCCATATAAACATCTAAAGGCTTCCTTTAAGGTAGATCGTCTGCTATATTCAATGTAGTCAGACATTCTTTTATTGCACCCTCCACATCTATTTTTATATTCCGTAATTGATTATCATAATGTGATTGTTTAAGACGTAATGCTTCAATCTCCTTTTGCATCCAGTTAAGTCTTGCATTCACGCCATCTTGCCAATCAGCTTCATAAGTAATCTTATCCTTATCAAAAACAGACAAGATATAATGCTATATAAAAGAGTAATGATATTCCAAGTAAACCTGAAAATACCCTAACTCTCGCCCACTGTACTTTCATCAATAATACCTCCATTGAAAAATTCATAAGTTTCTATCATTTCACCTGTGGAAGTGGCTACATTGATAATGATACCATTATCTGTTGCATCCACATCTACTCTGTAATAATCGGTTTCTATAGCGATTGAGTCCAAGTTCAAATTTGCTATAGCCACTTCCAAGGCATCTGTATATTTAGAACGAGTAGCACCTGTATTCATTATTTTCTGCAATACTCCTTTCAGATTTTGCAAAATATCGACTGTAGGTGTATCTTTCATTTTTTCGATATTAAATCCATAAAATGATCAAGAGGCATACACGCCCAAGGCTCTGTTCCATTACGTTTTACTACAATCAAAGGAATTTGATTGTCTATTATATTCTCTTTAGCTTGTTCAGTAGTTTTCCAAAACTGAAGTCGTTCAACATTTTTACACTCAATAGCATATGGAATCTTCAAACGGGCTTGTGGGGACAAGACTATATCTTGCCCCACCATACCCATTGTTTGGGATTTAATGTCATCTTTATGTAGTTTAGGAAATACATCTCTCAACATATCTCTAACGAAGTTTTGCAGTTTTCTACCTTTAGCTTTAGACGATTTGATATTCAAGGTATAAGTTTATTCCACCAAATACTTGTACCAAACCTAATGTCTATTGGTCCTAAGGACAAGCTTAATTCTGCATGATCTCCCTGCGATACATACCAATGTATAGCAAAACCGAACACCCATAGGAAGACAATCTGCAAAAGCATATTTCCACCTTTATTGAGGTATTTGAACTTAATCATAGCATCTCCTGTTTAAATTCCATAGTTTCTCTATCAAACTTAAATGCAAGTGTAAATCCACTTTCATCTCTAGAGGCTAATGATCTTACTCTCCGTTCGATTGAATCCAATTGACCTTCTATACCAATCATTTTATCAGCTTTCTGTTCTAAAGCAGAATTGCCTTTTGCAGAATGAACTGATAACATTGGTACATGCTGTAATCCCATTGATGCATTTTTCGAGATGTGATTTATTCCGATTATTATAACATTAAGATCCTGTGCCATTTGTTTTAATGCCATGGCAATTCTCTCTTGTTTCTTAAACGGATCAAATACTCCCTTAACTTCCAAACCATCTAAAGTATCAATGACTATCAACTTAGATTGTTGTTTCAGTATTTCATCTTTAAGACTATCTAGATCACATTTAGTCAAAACAGATATATGCTTAATTGAACTCATATCAACATCATCATTACGAATACCATCATAAACAGTTTGTTTATCCATGCTATTACCTATCTGTATGAACCTTCTGAAGATTAATTGTGCATGAACCTCTAAAGACAAGAACAATGTCTTTAAATGTCGTGTCTTAACAACAAGATTCTGAACCCAAGCAGTCTTACCAAGCTTAACATCTCCAATTACAATTGCTAACTCTCCTGGATTGAACTTATATGAAAACCCAAGCTTATACATATCAGCAAGATCAAATGAATATTCGTGATCTCTCAATACGAAATCCTTTAATTTCTGTGCTAACATTTCAGTATTCAATGACTGTATGCCATAATTTTTATACTGATAGTATCTACAGCGAGAATCACAATACTTATCCATTATAGGATCTGAACAAGAATATCCGTCATGCTCCCAACTAAACACCGATTTAGTTATAGCTTTTCTTTCTTTAGCTTTTAGAGAAGGTACATATAATTTTGCAAGATTGTTTACACCATCTTCATTTATACCAGATCTTCTCCAACTATTAGCCATACGGAGTAATATCGGATGTCTAGCTCCTTTATTATTTGCAACAGGAATCATCTTCTGTACACATATAACATGAGGAACATATCCATTTATATCCTTTACTTCTAATGATATTTGCTGTGGTTGTTCAACTGCTTTTAAATGCTCTATTCTTAATTTCCAAGTTGGTTCAACTTCTACAATAGGCTTTGGCTGATAATCTTTTCTAATGAATTTAGATGCTATTTCTTCAACAGCATCATAACTGAAATTTTCCATTTCATCCATCATTAAAGGTGTTTTATACAATTTAGATTTATTATTAATCGTATGATTTACACGAATAATACGACCTTTATCATATATATTATCTATTTCATTACCAAATTCCTTATGTAATGTTTGCTTAACAACTTGTGGAAGATTTTCAGATGGTTCAAAACCATAGTAATCTGGCATTTCTATATGAAAGCCTCTCCCTGAAAACCATATTTGTATATGTTCTTTGTTTACACCCATACTTATTAAAGTTTGTACAAATGCCCGTGTTCTATCCATCGTAAATGGACCCGAATCTTCTTTTCTATCAATATCAAATATGATATGTTTTAATTTATACATACCATTATAATCTTTGATAGATGTAAAGTTTTCAGAACAATGATCTTCTAAAATGAACATAGATCTATATAATTCATCTTTATCATTTATATACTTTACCAAGTTGGAATAAGGAATAATCTTACCTCTTGCAGATACTTTCCCTACTGCAATTTCTATGAGATTTTCATTAAAGCCCATGACTTTTCCTTTGTTCCTTGAGTGTAAAGACTGCGTACATCATCAATTCCTATATCCTTATACTGCTCATCTGAACGGATTTGCCTCCATAGTCTTGAAGCTGTAGAGGGGAGTAGCGTTACTCCCCAATACAACTTTGCGTAACTAGGAAAATCACTTTCAAATTCGTGACTAGCAACCCTTACACCTGCACCTTTTGGAATTGGTTCATGAGTAGTCATTTTATGCTTCAACCATTCCAACATGATGAATTTGTGGGTTAATTTAGCTTTCACTAGGTAGGCAGTCCCTCATGTACATCTGCATGTTGTTCAGGTTCAGTAGCAAATGTTTCCTTTACCTTACCTGCAAGTGGATGTTCATCAGTTCCTGGCTGTAAGAAATCCTTTACATATACTCTACCTTGATCATTCTGTTGAGTATCCTTTAGGAATTTTGCTATGAGCATATCATCCATACCTGTCTTTTCAGTATTATTGAATTCTACCCACCTTGGATCACCATTCTTATCAGTTCTTTTATTAGAACGATATTTAAGTCTACAGAATGTCTTACCCACTAGATTATCAATAAATTCTTGTGGAAGAACTGCAGATTGAGGTGTTTGTCCTTTTGGACATTCAATAGGCGTACCACAAGCACGGAATAACATTCCTACACTACTCCATACTGTTGACCATCCATCAATTTCACCAGTTGTTTCATTTTTCTTATATGAACCACCTAGATACCAATCAGGATAGAAGTCTTTACCTATATCTAGAGATAATGTCATACCTAAATCATCTGGAAAGTTTCTCCATTCCTGAGTCTCACAATAGTGAGCTTTTGCTTCACGAATTGTAACTGTTTCAGTAAAATAGTTTCTAGATGTATTATCACTACTGCCTGTTTTTGTTGACGCTTGTATCATACTGTTACCTTTGCCCCTTCAGGACTTTTCGTCCTATTTGTAGTAGCTTTTGGTGGAGCTACTGTTGACTCGGCATCGTCATCTAATTGACCAATACCAACCATTGCTGCAAGAGTATATCTCCTGCCATAGGTCATCGCTGAACCTATACCATGATTATCTGCCTTACCAAGCGATAATCTCACTGCATTTCGCATCCATTCACCTGAATCATGTGTTAATTGAGTCCAAACATAAAATCCTGCTGATTTGATACAAGTCCAAGAACCTTGAGTTGTTGCTATACCATTCTTACCAAGAGTATCTTGTGTTGCATCAATAACTTCAAATATATCTGAATATGTATGACCCTTGAAATAGCCACTTGCTTTATTTTTCTTAGCACCTTTTAATTCTGTTTGTGCTTTAGCTAAAGCTTTTGCTATTTCACCAACGGTGGGGGATTGTGCATTTAACTGAAAGATTTCATTTACTATATTCTGTGGAGATTCATTTTCATGAACCTTTTCTTTGGTTTCTGTCATATTTCTATACCTTTAATTTAAACAATTAAGATGATTTATTCAACAAAAAGGGAAGACTGACAATACGGAGTTAAATGTCCCAAATGACAATTGTTGTCCTTATCTGCTTCCCTTTTCATTATCCTCCGAGCTTACTCAGATTGATACTGATTATGCAATCTATCCCAAAGACCTGAATCTTTAGCCTTAAATACCTCTTTAAGCCTAAATAAACGATATTTGGCAATACTACCTGACTTTGCAATATGATCAACGATTTCATCCTTTTTCTTCAAGTTACATACACTACTAAACAAATAAGCATCTTTCAAATGAGCAGTCTTGAAACATTGAAGTATTGTAGTTCTGAATTCAACATTCTTACCATTATCTTCTTCAAAGTTCTTATGTATCCATTGTTGAAGTGTTGGTAATTCATGGAAATTGGCTAATTGGCTTAATTCACGAACTGTCATTACACTAGTACAGAATTCCATCCAATGAGATACAACTGCATGCCCAATATCCATTTTTCTTACACTTTTAGTTAGAATGTCTTCAAAATCAAGATGTCTTGTTGAATCAGAAACATTCCAACAGGAAGTATGTTTTGAATAGTTTTTCTTAATCAACCCAAAAGTATCCTCATTATAAGGCACTCCTTTTAGTACAAGCTCACGATATGCAGGGACTACAATTCTTGCAAGTCTAGTTCCATATCCTTTCCATGTACTATATTGTGGAGTTTCTTCATTTCTATCATTACCATTGATTGTACTTGAAGCCTTAGTATGTTTGGATTCCTTTATTGTTGGATTTGCGAAATCACCATTCCAAGCAACGACATTCCTGAGATATTTTGTAATATCTTTTACTATAAAAGGCTTATTCCAATCTAACTTTCTATTTGCATTATCCCAAGAATTTAACTCTGGATCTACCTTTAGTTTTCTCATTACTTCCATAACTTCAGGATACTTCTGTTCACAGCAATATTGTACAAAGTCGAAATCAATATCAATAACTAACCCAGCAAACAAACCAACTGTTTTCTTGGTAAGTTTATATTCATTCCAATATTCATTTGTTTCTTCTTTGGTAAATATTTTACGCACATCGTCCATATCAGGAGTATTATTTTTAAGAAACCCTAACAAAGCACCAATACGAAGATCATCTGTCTGTGCTTGTTTTCGAAATTTCTCTATTTTAATATGCCAATACTCACAATATTTATCAATTGCTTTCTTTTGCCGAGCAAGACTATACATGGATATCTGACGAAGATCTTTAGTATTTTCATCTATTAAACATCCTGGCACAAGTAAATCTTTATGCAGGTTGATAAGACGAAGTCTTCCAGCAATCCAATTGGTAGTTTTACCAAACTTGAAACTAAGATCTTCATAAGTAGCATCTGGGAAATCTTTAACAATACCCTTTAATGCCATTACTTCTTCATAGATTGACATATCAATTCTAAACATATTTTCAGAATATTGTAACAATCTTAAAGCCTGATCATCTGGTTTATCTATAACTCTAACAGGTATAGAATCATGTTTCAATTCACGACAAGCTGAAAATCTTTTGTGACCTAATAAGACGATATGTCTACCATCATCATCTTTATATACAACTATAGGCTGTAAAAGACCGACTTTGTCGATATTTTCTTTAAGTCTGCTAAATTCATCAGACTTGTTGTTTATTTTTCTTATATTCGATTTAGTGGATATAATACTTGTCATCAAGTGAGTTATACCCTCTGTTCTTGTTGGAACAACTGCATTTTCTGCCATTGTCTCTCCTTTTTTAGTTAACTAGTCAACATCTTTTTTAAATTCATAATCATCATGGTCTGTTGGTTCAGGTACAAAATCTGCGTTTTCTTTACAATTTGAACAAACACCTGAATAATCACCATCTTCTTTTAAATATATTCCGTGAGGACCTGTTAGTCCAAACAATGCGTTAGCACTACAACATTTACTTATCATTTTTTTCTGTCCTTATATTCAAATCCAAAAGGATAGGGGGTCTTACGACTATTTCGCTTCTTGGCAGCTTTTTCAATTGCCCTTTTTGCTTTATATTCTTCTACATCTGTACTTAATATTTTAAGTTTTTTCTTTCGTTTTTTAAATCTTTTAATCATATTTAATGTAATACCTTAAATTATGAGCAGATAGCTATTGGGGTTAGCATACATATGTTGGCATTAAGCTCTACAATTACTGGAATCCACCAACTATGCCGTATTCATCAAGATTGAAGCGTATCTGCTCAGATTATATTATATCGGAATATGGGGGATACAGCCTCACTATACCCCCCATCTCCTTCTCAAGAACCTTCTGTGTTCTGTTACCAAGCGAGAACCACAGGATTGGAAAATCTTGGTTTAAGTGTCACAGTTCTTAATTTTTGTGGGCGATTTATTTAATTGTTCTTACACCCACGTCAGAACATTCAAAGCAGGACTTATACCATAATAGGTTTGCCTACTTTGTAGGGGGTAATGCAAGACTATTATACTCCGACTTCAGTCTTATCCAATCATCACCCCCCCTGATCATCTGCCTTAGCAGATTACCCATTCTATGCTCTTGCGTGTCCATATTCTAACATACCATCAACAAACAGAGCATTATTATCATATTGAGCAACAGTTGGTTTATCAGAATGCCATAATATATTTGTACCTGCATTCAGAAATTCCCATCCTGTTCTTTCATCATCAGCCCAAAACTTATCCATGATTTTACCATATATACTAACAGGGATGTCGTCAATATAATTCTTACGGATACATTCTAATGCATCCATATCTAATGGTACAAGCAACTGTTTAGCAGACTCTATCCAGTTATTAAGCTTAGCTGGACCAGACTGAAGAAACTGAGCTGCGTTTTGTGCTTCATCTTGCCACCCAGCATTCTGTTGAGTATGCTTAAATCTGAATGTATTAAACATTGTTTTACTTAACATACCATTAGTGCATATAAGCCTGTTAACGAACATAAACAGACTAAATGCTTTACTACCATCATAACTATTCCATGCACCAATACCAAGGTTTACTGCATCACCAACATCAACTTCACCTACTACATTTTCAGTTGTCATTGTGTACATGTAAGCTTTACCATTAAAGAAGTATCTTGAATTATCAAACTTAAAATTGGTTTGATCTGCTAAATCATCGACAATATTCTTTACTTCTTCATTGGGTATAAGCAAATAGTTACTAGAAACAGGCTTACCACAATTTATCATTTCAGTATGCATGTTTCCTTCTTTATCTCTATATTCTTGTTCCACATGCACCTGAAAATATCCCGTATCTATGCCATTGGCAATAGCTGGTTGTTTATCTATAGGTGTATATGGATTAAGTGTATTTATCATATAAAATAGGGATCTTATGATTCTGAATCTACTCTTGAAACATCTTCATCAGTTTTCTTACATAGATATGTACAATATCCTGTAGTCCAGAGTTCATCACCCATATCTTCCATTTTACTATATTCTTCTATCAGCATATGATTTCCACACAAATTACAGATTTTTGTGCCATCATGTAAGGTTTTAACTGACACCGAAGTCTTTCTGTATATTGCTTGAAACTTCAAGTGCTTTTTTCTTCCATTCAATGATTGCTTTACGCAAATGATTACTTACATCATCTTCTTGAAGAACATCACGAAGTAAATCATTAGCTCCTTGTAGTAATTCAGTTACATATTTAAAGGTTTTCATTGATTTTTCTATATTCTCTATTGTTACTTCTGTTACATCTGCCATTTAACAATCCTCAGTTTATGTCAATAGATAGACAGGGCTGGCATAGCCTTTTTATCCTGATTTAATAGATATGTGGTTGCTAATTAACCCACTCCATATCTCGCCAATCTACCTATTGACTATTTATTGAATATCATCTTCTTGTGGTAAGGGGAGATTAATACCACAATGGATACATACCATATTCTCCCGAACATTGGTATCTTCCTCTGCAGGTATCCACTCCCCTTCATGTTTACAGTTTAATTCCTTCATGTAATTAAACATTGGATTACTTATATTCTTTTGAATCTTCGAAAGGGGGGCACGGATCGCCTTCCATAGCAATTCTTGCCATGTCGTCCATCTCTGCCTCATCTTTTGCAATGATCTCATCAAGATCGCCCACAAAGTCATCAATGATCTTCACAGATCGTGCACTCAGGCAAGATTGTGAGTCCTTTAGGTTTACGATGAATGCCCTTACTTTCATGATTGTGTCTATGTTTATCATGTATACCTCCCTTTATATCAGATAGATAGTTTAAGATTTCTTCAGCCATAATATTTGCAGTATTCTCATCAAATACTAATGAATAATAACCATTATTATGTGTATTGGATACAAATATCATTGCTTCATCTGGATTTTTGAGAACTATACTCACACAACTCCCATGAGCTTTTTTAACCCTAATATCCATTAAACCACTTTTCACTATTTTCACTATACGACCCTCCTTGTATCAATATTAAATGCATAATTTAACCTATTTGTAGCATATGTAACCTTACTACATATAAGCAAATCAAGATCTCTACCTTTATACCATTTATGACCAAACTTTTTAAGTCTTTCGTTGTAGCCACTATGCTTATTTTCTCTTTTGAACTTTAATAGTTCCTTTTTAGACATAGCTCTTACATCATCATACTTACTTGGTTCAGCAACAAATATAGGTATAGCTGGTAATAAACGAAAATAACCCATAACAAGACGCATATATTCATAGTGTCTTCTGTGTCCTTCTTCGTTCATAGTCATTGATTTCTTTTAATTGAAATTACTGCCTCTGGCAACAATTCCAATGCATCTAATACATGGTTAATCTTCATTTTCCTAACCCTGTCATACTCTCTAATAACATTTAAAACACCTTCTTTATCAGGCATTTCTATTACTACATAGTATGTGGGTCTATTATTGAGCTTATCAATACCCTTCTGTGCATATTTACCTGTAACACGCACAATTGTATCAAAAGCCCATGCAATACCACCTAATGCTCTAGCTGTTCTAGAGACTGAATGAGTATTCATTGGTTCTCTCCTTTTTATTAAGAATTAGTTCAATATATAAGGGATATACATACAATCTTGACTAGTAAATTTACAACTTTTCAGGCTTTTTTTAAAGTACCCATTTAAATGGGAGTAAAAAAAAGGGATACAGGCTTTTAGTCTGTATCCCTTATTATTAGCAACCCTGTGGAATTGCTATATCATCGATGTCATTGCTATTCTGCTTGGATTCCTTAAATGCTACAAGCATTCCCTCGAACTTGGTAGATCTTATAACATCACCAAGAAAATCCATTTTACGAGCAATAGCTGTACAACGAGCAATAACTCCTTCATCAGATAGTGGCTGGTCTTCACCAACTTTATCTCTCATCAATTCAATATTGAAGAATAGATAATCAGCTATCTTATAATCAGCAGTTTTGTTTTTGCCCTGAACAGCAGTTATTCCTGTTACTTTTGCCATAATTACCACTCCTTTTTAAGTAAGGTAGTTAGTTGGACGGAGTTGTCCATAGACAAGGGATCTTCCCGTTACTTAAAACAGGCTTTTTTTAATGTTGGTCTTTTTAAATGTCTTTATTAGTTGATACATGAGGGAAAATAAACCCAAGGCTTTAGCCCTGGGTTTATAGGTTATCCTTGAGATTAAAAAGTATCCCAATGCCTGTTCGCCACGTATAACAGGTTTCATTACCAATCGTATAGTACTGTCACAGCAGCACGTATGGTGGGGCTAATATCATTGGGAATAGTATCTCCAAACCAACTATATCATATGTATAAACAAGGGAGAAATGGCTATAGAGGTGGAAGTTTCCTGCTTTCATCAATCAAAGGTTTAACATTCTTGTCAAACTTCTCTTTTTGAATGCCATTTTGTTGTTCTTTCCAATGCTTATAGCAAAGGTCAACAGGTTTACTCTTTGTAAGAACAATCCTGCTTTTGATAGGTTTACCACATTCTCTACATTTAACAGACTGATGTAAGTCAGTATGAGGATAATGTTTACCTTTTATTGTTTTTTTCATTACATACTCCTATTTATTATAAATAAGGGAAAAAGAGGGGAGGACGACCCCCATCTTTATTTAGTCCTGATATTCTTCATTAAGACTGTCTGTTGCTACTTTATCACAACAATCAGTACAACAAATATCACTACTATTTGGCAATAATACCATATCATCACCAAGTACTACCATATCACCACATATTTCACATTCCATTGGTTCTCTCCTTTTATTTATAGTATCATAAATAAGGGAAAAAGAGGGGGATTAACCCCTCCGAATGGATATATTACCATTCAATTCGTAATTTAGGCAACGAATTAAGAGCCTTGGAGAATTTCAGTAATACTCTCACTAACCAGAATGACTTAACATAAATCAGTTCTTTATAGGCATCGTGGTTCTCTGCCTGTAGTTTACTGACTTGTTCTTGTAATTCTACATTAGTATCTGTTAATGATTTATTCATAGTTGTTACTTGATTACATCTTTTCTGTGCGTCAAGATAATCACTAACAGCATCTTGAAGTTGATTATGTAATTCAAGAGGCGTTACTTCAGGTATAAATGAATCAACATCAAAATCGTCCATCATCTTCTTTACATTTTTATCATATGGTTCAGCCATCATGTATTTTACTCCTTATTTTATTATATACAGGGGAAAAAGACAAGGACTAATGTCCCTGTCTTTCAGATCATACCACAGTTTCAGAAGCCTTTACGACTTCAGGATCAACGTAGTTTATCTTGGCAACAACCTCAAGACGATCAGCAGAGTTATAACCATGCATGAATGCAATACTAATCTCATGAGTTGTTTTACCTAATTTGGATATTAGTCGTTTAAACATTAATATCTCTCCTTATATATAAGTTAGGGTTAATTCCCTATATAACAGGGAAAAAAGAGAGGATGGTCTGACCTATCCTTATATATTGTTAGTAGAACTACCATACAGAAGGGATTATGGAAGGATTATAGCAACACCCTACACACACACAGGGGTGATGTGGTAGGTGGGTGAGAGGTAGCGTATCGGAGACGATAGACTACGATAGGGTAGTGACTACATCCCCTCCTGCCTCGGGGGTCAGCCAAAGGCTGATGGGCGAGGCGAGTGGGATGGGTGGGGAACCCATAGGTTAATGCAATTAACCTCAACCCTTGGTTTCAACGAAGTTGAACCCCACCCATGCCGAAGGCAAGGGGGGTACCATTACCCTATCAAAGACACATCCATTCTAGATATATTTTTGAAACAATATTCATCCCTGAGAGTTAAATAGATTGTATAACGACCCAATTTACAGGAATTTATAATTATGACAATGAAAGCATATAACCCTTTAACAGGAAAGTTGGAAGACATCTCTGCAGAGGAAATAGAGGTTTTATGTGCATTACAGGATCAATTCACTAAAGATGCTGAAATGTTATTGGCAGAGACAGAAATAGTCCGATCTATACTAGATCGACATTTATCTGATGATAAAAAAGAAGATGTATGTACGGATTAGTCTATAGGTTATAGTATATAGCAATAGACCATTGCTATATTATAGTATAATAATATAGACTATATATAGACTATAGACTAATAGGAGATAGATATGGACAAAGTTAGTAAGACAGTTAATGGCAAGAAGACTATCTTACCTGTATATACTGAACAAGAGGCTAAGGAAAGGGGTATAGCCTATAAACCTTGGAAAGAGTGTAGTAAAGGGGAGTATGGAATATCTGATGATGGATATGTATCTGAGTGTATCTACATGAGATCTTATGAAGGGCAGAGGAATAAGTATGCAAATTTTGGTTTTGGTGTATCTTGGGTAAATAAGTACTCAAGTATCAAATACGAAGAGAACAAGGCTTACAGAACCTATGGAAAGGTAAATCCGTCCTCAACCTGGCAAGACAGGGAAGCAAAATCACTTCGAGGCAAAAGAGCTGTTGAAGCCTATGTTACTCAACTCTTATCTGATGAACCTATAAATTGGGATATTATAGGTAGAATATACCGAACGGACCAAAAAATCCCTGCCGCAACAGTAAGAAGACTCTTTAAAGAGGAAAAGATAAAGAAGATGATAGATAAAAAGATAGAAGAAGTTTTAACAAGCAAGGGTATTACACAAGAGTTTGTATGCGATATAAACCTTGATGCCCTTGAATTAGCTAAAACTAAGGGAGATGCAGGAATAATGCATCGAATAGGTGGTACATTTGCCGATTGGCTTGGTATGGGTGCAGGTAAAAAGGTCGTGACTGATAGGCTAGAGATGGATATGACCAAGCAAATTGAAGAAACAATAGGCAAAGAGACCGAAAAGAGAAAGGTAGCAATTGAAAGAAAAACAGAATCACCCGACACCTAGTCCAAAAGCTATTGGTAAACTATTTGATTTGGATAAAAAGAAAAAACTTGAGATAAAAGACGATGTAAACCATCCAGACCATTATACTATGGGAATTGAGGTGACAGACTTCGTTGCATCTTGGGAAATGGATTGGTTTAGGGGTAATATCTTAAAATATGTCGTTAGATGCCCATTTAAGAACAATCCTCTAAAGGATTTGAAAAAAGCTAAATGGTATCTAGATGATCTTATCGAAAGAGTAGAAGATGGCAAATACATCCTCTAATAAAGATATAATTAATTCTTTAAAAGGGGATATGATCCTTTTTGGCAAGGTAGTAATGCCGAATATGTTTACTGTAGACTCTCCAGACTTTCATCATGAGGTTGGAAGTATCCTTTTAGACGAAAATGAAAAACAAATCAATATAATTGCACCGAGAGGACATGCTAAATCCTCTATTGTTGGTGGCGTATTTCCCTTATATCACATATTGTTTGATAAAGGACCAAAACTTATTGTACTTGTATCCAGAACTCAAGATCACGCAATTAAACTTCTTGGTACTATTAAAGATGCTCTTGATTATAGTGATCAATTAAAATCGGTATTTGGATATTGGGGGATGCATAGTGCTAAATCATGGGCTAAATCAGAAATAATTCTAAAAGATGGATCCATGATTGTATGTAAAGGAACGGGACAACAGCTTCGTGGAATAAAACATGGTAATCAGCGACCTACCCTGATTATACTAGATGATCCAGAAGATGAGAATAATACTAAGACTTCTGAAGCAATGGAACAGAATTTACGTTGGTTACTACAATCTGCTGTCCCATCCTTAGATCCTGTCAAAGGGAGGTTGGCAGTTATCGGAACTCCTATACATCAAAGATGTATTGTAGAAACTTTGAAGGATATGAAAGGTTGGCTTAATAGATGCTATAAACCAGATATGGCTGGTGGTAAAGCATTATGGGAAGCATGGCAACCTATAAAAAAACTGGTACAAAAAAAGGATGAACTCAGCTCAATAGGGCGAGTATCTGTTTTTTATAGAGAATATCTCTGTGAGGTAGTGGGAGATGAAGATCAGCTCTTCAAGGAGGAGTACCTTCAGAGTTATGAGGGAACAATTACTACCAATGATAATGGTAGTTATCTTAAAATTACAAAATTAAATAATAAGAAAACCTATGAGGAAAGACCTGTTAATGTATTTATTGGTATAGATCCTGCTTCTTCGACCCGACAAACTGCCGACTTCTCAACAATTGTCCCTGTTGCAGTTGACAAAGAAGGAAATAGATTTGTATTACCATATTTTCGGAAACGGGTCTCTCCTATGGTTTTAGCTAATAATATTATAGAATATGCTAAATTGTATAAACCTACCAAAACTAGGATAGAATCTGTAGGTTATCAGGAGATGTTGAGAGAATATGTACGAGATAAGTGCGAAGAAGAAGGAATGTTCATATCAGGATTGGAAATAAAAGAAAATCCTAGAAATTCTAAATCTGCTAGATTAGAAACTATGGAACCTGTTTTTGCACAAAAGAAAGTATTTATTGAATCTTCTATGGAAGATCTTAAAAATGAACTTTTATTATACCCCAGATCAAAACATGATGATCTTTTAGATGGAATGTACTATGCTATGAAAGGATGTTACAGTCCTTTTCATTCTGGATCTAGCTATGATAAAGTTAAGAAAGAGAGCAAAATTAAAAGATTTATAGATAATTCTTGGCTAACAGCATAGTATAGGGTAAGTTTTATAGAATATTAGGAACTTTTACAGTTTACAATAGTTAACTTTAGTTAACTAGTCCTATATAGGAGTTAAATGTCCCAAATCATTGATCCTGAAGTTCGCTTAACACAGCAACTTCTACAAGAATATTCGTCTGCCCGTGAAGACTGGGCAAGACAAGCAACTGAAGATAACGAGTTTAGAAATGGAAATCAATGGCAAGATGTCCATGCTAAAACACTTCGTAATCGAAATCAAGAACCTGTTGTAGTAAATGTAGTTCATTCTGCAGTTGAACAGGCTAAAGCCCTCCTTACCACTAATAAACCTAAATTTCAATCTACAGGTAGAGAAAATAGCGATATAAAAACAGGTCGTGTCTTTTCAGATCTAATGACCTATGTTTGGGATAACTCTAATGGCAATGTTCATTTAAAACAAGCTGTTGATGATTATTATGTAAAAGGCATGGGCTGTCTATATGTTAGCTATAATCCACATTTTGATTATGGTAAAGGTGAAATTACCTTAAAGGCTATAAATCCACATGATATATATATAGATCCTAATTCTCAAGACCCCTTTTGTCAAGATGCATCTTCCATTATAATAGGGAAGAAGCATATGAGAAGTCAACTTTTAGCAGCTTACCCCTCATATGAAGAACAAATTAATAAAGCTCAGGCTACTTCATATCTACCTTCGGAAAATCCAGTAAGATCAGGTATCAATCAAGTTGTTCCAACTAATTCACAAAAAAAATTTTCCGATGATGATGAGGAGTTAGAAGCTTTTGAACGACTTACAAAGGTTAAGGTTCCATATATAAGGGCATATAATCCTTATTTAAATCGTGAGGATATTTTAACAAAAGAACAATATGAAATATACATACAATCTCCTGCCTATAAGGTTATTACAAAAGCTGGTGAGAATTATGAAACTGATTCTCGTTCTATAAATCAATTAGATATTATGGTTGAAAGGTTCGGGGAAGTATGGCACATGGTTCCAGATATGATGACAGGACAACCAGTTCCTGTTAGCGGACCAGAATCTCCTAATATGATTCCTGATTCTACTACAATAGTTGAAAAGACATCATTTGCTGATATGATTCAGGATGAAAAAATTAAAACAAACGAATGTTCAGTAGATCATGTAAAATGTTACTTCTCTATAGGAAATGAGTTATTATTTGAAACTATTTATGCTGTTGACCATTATCCATTAGTTCCTATAATGAATCGTCATAATAGGAATCCTTACCCAATTTCTGATGTAAGGCTAGTTAAAGGACTTCAAGAGTATATAAATAAAATAAGATCTCTTATAATAGCACATGCCTCCTCTTCTACAAATGTAAAACTTTTAATCCCTAGAGGTAGTATGGATAAAAAACACTTGGAAGAGGAGTGGGGGAGAGCTGGAACTGCTGTAATCGAATATGATCCAGAATTGGGTCAACCTATCGTAGCAGGTCCCATTCCCCTTCCAAATGAACTTTATAAAAATGAAGCTGAAGCTAAGCAAGATATAGAAAGAATACTTGGAATATATGCACTTATGCAAGGAGATCAGGGTGCAGCTCCACAAACATACAAGGGTACAGTTGCACTAGATGAATTTGGACAGAGAAGAATTAAATCTAAAAAGGATGATGTAGAATCTGCATTAAATCAATTAGCCAAAGTCGTTATTGCTTATATGCAATCTTATTATACTAGTGAAAAAGTGATGCGTCTTTTGCATCCAAATACAGCTCCTACTGAAATAGTTATTAATAAAGATATATATGATCCTATTACAGGGGCATTTTTAGAAAGACTAAATGATATAACAGTAGGGAAATATGATATCATTTGTGTTTCAGGTTCAACCCTTCCATCTAATAGGTGGGGGCGTTTTGAATATTATATGCAATTATATGAAAAGGGTATAATTGACCAAGTTGAAGTTTTAAAGCAGACTGATGTCGCAGATATGGAGGGTGTACTTGAAAGGGCAGATCAAAGAAACCAGATGTCTCAAAAGATTCAAGGGCTTGATGAAGAGATTAAAAAGCTCAAGGGCGATCTGCAGACTGCACAAAGAGAATCTCTCCATGACCGTAAGAGAGTGGAATTAAAAGATTTTGAGAAAAAACTTGCAAAAGCTGAAGCCAAAGTTGAAATGGCTGCAAAGCTTTATGATGCAAGGTCCAAGGATGAACTAGGCAAACTAAAAGAAGCTGTAAAGGATGTGACTTCCGAGTCGGATTCAGAAAACAGTCAATCTCAGATGAATGCCGCACTTCTAGGACTTGATTAGTTGTTGCTGATAATAACAAACAACGGAAGGAAAGTAAAACAATGGAAAATAATCCAATAGAAACCCGTAATGCTGATAGCCCACCTCTAGAGGAAACAAGTATTCCTGTTGAAAATACAACAGGGGTAATTCCTGCAGGAGAAACGCCAGTTGAGAATACTCAACCGTTTGGGGTGGTAGATCCAATTGCAAATGAAGGGTTACCCACTCATTCCACAATGCCTGTGGATAATGAGAAAACTGAGGAAGCTTCTCAGGAAGAAACTCTTGCAAAAGATGATCCGAGTCGTCATGAGTATTGGCAGTCTCAACACGATAAGGTAATTAGTGAGAATAAAAATCTCCAAGAACAGCTTAATAAAGCTGGAGATTTAAAAGAACTTGAACAGTTTATTAATAATAATCCACAAGTTCTTGATAATATTCAATCGCTTTCCAATGGTACTCCACAGGTTCAGCCTCAAGAGGCAAATCAAAAAGACCCATTGCAGAAACCTTTACGTCCACAGAAGCCAGGTTCATACAACGAGGTCGATGCGTTTAATGATCCCGATAGCGAGTCTTTTAAATTTCGTATTGCAAAAGACCAATATCAAGACCAAATGTTAGATTATTATGAGAACATAGAGGAACACAGAACAAAGCAGATGCAAACCCAACAGCAACAACAAATGGTTGAGCATCAGCAACAAACTGCATATACTCATGCTCAAAATCAATGGGGATTTGATGCTAATGAAGCGGCTGAATTTGTTCGCTGGGCAGAAAATCCACAAAACATTACTCTTGATGCACTTGGTCGATTGTTTCGATTAGCAAAGGCTCCATCTCAACAAGAGTCTCAAGTTGAAACGAAAGTTAGACAGATGGATCAGCAGAAAGAAAGATTACAGGCTCCACAAACAACAACTGTTCAGCCTGGAAAATCTGCTCCCACAATGTCTGATGAAGATAGTTTCAACGCAGGACTTTTAAGTAATAGGAGATAATAAAAAATGGCAGCTAAAATATTAGAAGCCTCAGGTGTGCTTTACACCGATCGAAGGGACTTCTACATTGATCCACAAGTTGTTAAAGAACTGTGGACTGATGTAGCCCCCTTTACAACCGTGCTTTCCAATAAGGAAACACGGGCAACAAATGACCCAATCTTTAAGATGTTTGAACATCGTAATCCTTGGGTTAAACAACAATGTACTGTTGATGGCGATATTGCAGCTCTTGCAGATGGTAATACTCTCTCAGCAGAATGTGCAGTTGATGCTATTGTTGGTATGAATAGTGAAGTTGATGATTCTTGGCTTGGACTTCTATTCGAAGTCTGGGATTCAACATTAACAACTAATAGAGGTAATATTGTTGTATCAACCGTTGAAAGTACGTCATCGTTTAAGTTTAAAAACATGACAGGTTCTTCAATTGATGTGGCTGATAATGACATATTGATAGTAGTTGGTAATGCACATGGTGAGGGAACGGAAGCTCCTGAAGCATGGGCAGACGAACTGAAAACTGTTTGGAACTCTTGTCAGATTTTCAAGACACCTCTTGAAATCACAGGAACTCTCTTACAGGCTTCTCTTCGTGGTGAATCTTCAGAACTAGCCCGTTTGCGTAGTCAGAAGAATCAGGAACACAAGATGCAAAAAGAAAAAGCATTCTTATTTGGAACAAGGGTTGGTGGTACTAACCTTGATCCTAATGATGCTGATACTTTTGCAGATGGTGGTAGAACTGATTCAGGTTCGAAGTTAATCCGTTCTTGCTATGGCATGGTAAGTGCAGTTAATGAATATGGAAACACTTCAGGAGATGACCAGAATGTATTTTCTGTGACAGGCTCTACATATTCATATTCAGATTTCGTGGATGACATGGAAAAAGTATTCCAGTATATCCCTGAATCTGGAGTGAAACGTGCATTTGTTGGTGCTGGTGCTTTAGGTTATTGGTCTAAAATGGCAGGTAACTCAGGCATGGCAGGTTCCTCTGGATGGACTGTTAATGTTGGCGATATGAAACGCGATTCTCTTGGGTTCAATTATAGAACTCTTGAAACACCTCATGGTATGCTTCAGTTGATTCCAACTCCAGCATTACGTGGACCATATAATGGTTACATGATGATTGTTTCAGAAGAAAATCTGTTTCATGCTCAATATCGTAGTCCAATGTTCCAAGCTAACATCAAGACAGAGAATGCTTATGATGGTGTGAAAGACCAATACTTCTCAGACGAAGGAGTTGGTATATCACTAATTGAAAGTCATCATCTGTTCAAGATCGCATAAGGGAGGGCTAAACAATGGCTAGACCTTATCTTAGTGGTACAAGTGGTGGTATAAAATCACTTACTGCCAGTGAAACATTGACAGCGTCTGATAGTGGGAAAGTAATATTTTTTACACCTCCAAATGGTGCAGGTGATTTAACTGTTACTTTACCAGCTTGTGTTATAGGAACGGAGTTAAGAATCGTCCAAATAGGAGATTATGATACAGCAATATGCAAAGTGCTTTCTGCTGAAGGAAATAATTTCGTGGGTGGTGCAATGGCTCAAACAGGAGCTGGTGATAATGCTGGTCCAAATACTGACTATATTCAGTTTGGCTCTGGTACTGTTGCTGGAGACTATGTTTCTTTGGTATCTGATGGTTCAAAATGGTATGTTCTTGATAGTTTTTCTAAACTAACTACTAATGGCATATCTTTTAAATCATCATAATAACAATAACTTGGGTGGGAAAGCAATTTCCCACCCATTGTTGAAGGAATTAAATGAGTTTAAAAACAAGAATAGTTGGCTTAGTAGGTACACCTACATCAACTGATGCTGAAATAACCCAATATATTCAGGATGGAATTGTAGATGTTGTTAATAAGTCTTTAGCGAAATCTCCAGAGGCTGCAAGAGAATTTTCAAAAGTACACACTGTTTCTGATGCTAATGGTGTTCCTATTAATGGACCAGAAGCTATAACTTCAGTATTTCTTAATAATGTAGAAGCGACCGAATTTAGAAGGAATAATAAAAAATCTGCTGTAGTAGCTAGTAGCATTCATTATAGGACTGCTAGTAATCCAGGTTTTTTTACTGAAAATGGATCTGTATATATTGTTCCATATCCTAGTGTTAACAGTTCTGCAGCAATTACAAGCTATGCAACATATAGTGCTGGTACAAGAACCAAAGTAACATCTACTGCTTCACATGGTTTAGTTACAGGTTCTTTAATTACAATAGCAGGTTGCGATATATCTGCATATAATGGAGATTGGATTGTAACTGAAACTGTTGATGAGGATGAATTTGTAATTAATGTAGCCTTTGTAAGTGTTGCATCTACACAAGGAACATTTACAGGTGTATCAGGTGAGGTGAATATGATAGGATATGATACTACTGCAGCTCAAGACAGTACTAGCATTCTTAATATGCCAGATTATCGAGAAAATTCTGTCATACTATATGCATCTACAAGATGTTTATTAGCAAATATGTCTTTACTTACATATGACATGTTAAATGGTATAGACCATGCATCATATACTGCTCCTGTAGTTTTCCCCGATTTTCAAAAAGCTATTGATTATTTAAATGTTGATGATATTGAACTTGTTCAGTCTCAATTAGCTTTAATTAATGTTCAATTAGGAGAATATTCAGGTAATCTTCAAAATTCATTAAATAAATTTAATAAAGAAAGTCAGGAGTATCAGGCTGAAGTACAAGCTAAACTTGCTGAGTTTCAACATACATCTGCTAAATACCAATTTTTAAAACAAGAGTATTTGGAGAGTATCTAATGCCGAGTAATAATAATGATATTAGAATTTCAGGAACCATGACTGCTATTGCTGTTTTAGATGAAACATTAAATGGCGTGGCGTATGAAGCCAAAGTTGTTGATAGAAATGTAGAATCTGTTGGTGGACAAATTGTATGGACTGGGTCTGATGGTTACAATGATGACGCAGCTTGTAAATGGACTAACAAACAAATTGTAGTTAGTTCCTTTACAACACTACATGATAATACATGGTCTAATGCTGTTGTTCCAGTAGGAACTATTCCTGTGAAGGTAAGAGGATTGGCAATGAAGTACAATTCTAAAGTTGGATCTCCTGGAAAAATTATTATCTCTGTTAGGACTGGCTCTACTGAAGTTCCTCTTTGTGCTTTAGATGTGGGTGAAGGATGTGCAATCCCATTAAATGCTGCTGATGGTAATGGATTTGCCAATGCAGATGTTAATGGTCTTATAGGAATTAGGCAGATTGGTAATGATGTAAGTAACTATGGTTTAATAACACTTGCCCTCTTGGGTAAAAATTCATAAGGGGATAAAAGATGGCTGATAAAATAAATGAAACAACAGTATATTATACAACTGGTGGAATTAAAACGGATCTTACAGTTTCTGAGGGCGATTTAATCCCAGATGACGTAAGGCTAACAAAAGTATTTGTTAGAGGTTCTGATGGTGATAGATATTATAGAATAATTTTAACGAGACCATAATATGAAGACAAAAGCTAAGGTAGGAATTGGAGATTGTATAACAGTAACAGTAACAGACGGAAATGGAAAGCAATCTAATGTTGAATCAATAGATGGACTTCCAAGCATAATAAAAAAATATTTTAAGGATAAAAAGGTAAATAATAATGATAAATGATATTAAAGGCGAAGTTACCATTAGGACCTTTGATACTATCGATATAAATAATTGTGTTCCTGATAATAAGTATCAAGTTTCTGAAAACAAAGTCCAAAATACTATCGAACCTACATGGATCACAAATATAATGGCAGCACTAAACAATAGAGGTGTTGTGTGGGATGCGGAGAATATATCTCCTGCATTTGGACAATATAATAATACTGTTCATCCAATTCAAAGAGTTTGCAAGAATTTAGATCCTAATGGATCTTTTACTCATACATTATATACTGGTGGTGGGGATCAAGGCGACGCTAATCTCATGTATGTGATGATTGGTCTTGAAAATGGTAATGATGAAAAAGCTTTAGGATTAACAGTTAGTGGTCCTGTGTCAGGGGCTATTGTTGGAGACACCTATGAAATGACAGTTACAAACTATTTTTATGGGATGTCTTCTCCTAATTTCACTAAAGCAGAAATGGGTACTTTAAAAACTTGGGATAATGAAGCCTCAAGTAATGATGGAGAATGGACATGGTGGCAAAAAATGGCATCAACTACTGGTCTTTCTATTAATCCTGCCATCTATCAATCAAGTTCAGTGGCATGGAAAATTATATTATCATAATAAGGAATATAAAGATATGAATACAGCAGGAATAATGAGTGGTAAAATAAAAGTAGAGGTTCATAACAAACACAACGAACTTACCCATCTAGAAGAAAAGAGTAATACAATAGTTGCAGCAACTGTTCAAAAACTTGGTGCTGCCCTTTGTACTTATAATTATAATTGGGAAGGTGATAGCACTAATACAAGTACTATCATAGCATTAGAAACACTACCTGCATATCAAGCCACAGCTCAAGCACTTTGTGTTACAGGGTTGTCAGGTGCAGATATAACATACAATGATACTGATGATTCAGACTGGGAATCATATGGTGGAATATTAATCAAAAATACTAGTTCACAAACGGCATGGATGGCAAGCAGTATACCGCCTTCTTTTAATGATACAAATGACGAAATTACTATTGCTGGTAGTGTAACGGGTGTTTCAACAACATGGGCTACAGCTGAATTGGGTGCATTAGCAGAGTACGACACTGGTGGTAATGGTACTCCAACATGGTGTACAAAATGGGCTGATGGTGACTTTACAGATACAGCAGTAGATGTTGCAGACACAATTACAATTACTTGGACATTAACGTTAAATGAGGTTACATAATGCCAGGTGTTGTAGTAAATGAGCCAAGTAGCGGAGATATATGGACACCACAATCTACGCAGACGATAGAATGGGTTGATTCCACCTATTCTGGAGAATCTGATACTTGGACTATTAAGCTTTATAATGGCGTTACTGTTGAGCAAACTATATGTACTTATCAACAGATTGAACCCGTTCTTTCTAATTTTGAATTAGATTTTACTTTACTTAGTGGTATTGGGGGTTCAGGTACAAATTATAGAATCCATGTTAGAAATGATGGAAATACTGGACTATTCTCTTCTGGCTATAGTGATTATATTTCAATTGGTGCTCCAACAACCCTTACTATTGATGAACCAAATGGAGGTGAGAATTGGTATGTGGGAGATACTCATGATATTGAATGGTCTCATTTTGGAGGATCAGGAACTGTTGATTTAGTACTATTCAAAGGGGGTACCCAAATTGAAGAGATTGCCTCTGGTATAACAAACGATGATTCCTATAGTTGGAATATTTCTGAAGATTATATTCCTGGTACCGATTACAGGATCTATATTAGAGATTCTAATAATGCAGCAATCTCTGATTTTAGTAATTCAAGTTTCACACTTCTACAACAGACAATCACAGTTCTCAGTCCAAATGGTGATGAAGATTTAACATCGGGAGAAAATCATACTATAACATGGACATCTGCTGGTGGTTCTTGGGCTACTGCAGACATTAGATTATATAGAGGTAGCAACCTAGTTGAACATATATCCGATACTAGTAATGATGGATCTTATGTATGGATGAATATCCTAGATCCTGGTGAACCTTATATTGGAACTGATGTCTTTAAAATTAGAGTTTCTAAAAATTCAGACCTCAATATTTATGATGAATCCGATAGTAATTTTTCAATCAATTATCCTAATTTAGTAATTACCAGCCCAAATACTAATGTTAGTTGGCAAACTGGGACTACTCATAATATTACATGGAATCCTGCAGGAGTAACAGGAAATATAAAACTTGAACTTTGGAAACATAGTGGATGGGATAGCGATATTGCTAATAATATCACAAACAATGGAACTTATAGTTGGGATATTCCAGCAGGTCAATCAGAAAGTTCAAATTATAGAATTAAAATTATCTCCCTAAGTAATGAAGAGATAAATGATTTATCTGATGTTTATTTCTCAATTTATAGACCCGATTTGACCATTACAAGTCCTGATGGTTTACCCTCAGGGTCTCCAGAGGCACAAACACTATTAAATGGAACTACTCATACGATTACATGGAACTCTGAAGGAACCATGTCTAATGTTGCAATATATCTTTATAGAGGAAGTTATTTAGATGAAGTAATTGAAGCAGGTGTTTCTAATTTAGGGGAATATGATTGGGCAATAGAAGATATAACTCCTGCTAGTGATTACAAAATTAAAATTATATGGACACAGTCTAGTTATGTATATGACTATAGTAATTATTATTTTAGTATTCAATCACCTCCTCCAATACCAAGAAGCCTTTCTGATGATTTTGACATAGATGATTCTGTATCTACAGCTACAGGAGCAGGGGCTACAGAATCAAGTGAAGATTCCTTAATTTTTTCTGATATAATAGATAAAATAATTCGCAGTAGTCGTGCCATCAATGATTCATATGATATAGATGATTCTGTGTCATCAAGTATAGAGACAGGAATCGAATTTGTATTAGATACTAATTCTGCTTTATTCATAGAAGAGTTAAATAAATTTATTGAAAAAATAGAGTTATTACATGAGGATCTCTTAATTGAGGATATTACTAATATAAGTTTAGATAGTCCTATTGATAATGATGAAAGTGAATCTATGGGACTTTCTGAACTATTAGTAAAAATAATAGAAAGACTAAAATTATTATCAGATAATTTTTCTATTGATGAACAAGTTGAAATAGATACAGGCAGTCTAGAATTAACA
>Ga0114899_1000329_pt1 | contig 35735 bp, 40 predicted proteins | sample MalvireepMed_215_FD_83497 | JGI IMG/M metagenome (GOLD analysis project Ga0114899, IMG submission 83497) | Marine viral communities from the Global Malaspina Expedition - Malaspina viral metaG DeepMed_215 | ecosystem: Environmental > Aquatic > Marine > Oceanic | place: Mediterranean Sea...
ATTGTAGCCACCTCTGGATTAGATTCTTGGAATGCAGTAAAGGATGATTCCACATTTCAAACATTGTCACAGGAACAGCAGGTTGAATATGCAAAGCAATTTGACCCTGTTACGACAGGATTACAGGAGATGTATACAAAAAAGAGAGAAAGAACTGATGCTAAGGGCAAAAAAACAATGAGTAGTATAACCTCAGACGAATTCTATAATGAAAACATAAAAAATTATCCTAAGTGGAATGCACGACAGCAACAAAGGTTTAATGTTTTGCATAATAATTTAACTGCACAAGAATTAAAAGCTGCCAGTAAAAAACTTCAAACAGAAAAAAGGGCTGGTAAGTTCCAAAAACAAGAGGCAAAAGCTTTGGTATATATGAACAATGCTTTTACTCAGGTGGCTCAATTTGCTCCAATATTAGAAGAAATTGCTGGTGACACATCTAAATCTAATCCTGTTATAGAAAAACTATATAACCTTGTAAACAACCCAAACCTGTATGACTCTCAAAGTTCCTACAGAAAGGAATACCAAGAGGTTTCAAAAACTGTATCTGAATTCGTAAATAGTGTTAATGTGAGTAATATCAGTGCTGATGCTGGAATTGAATATGAATATATTAATCCATTAACTGGAGATGTTACCACAAAAACAATCAGTGGGAAAAGTCCTAAAGAAATAAGAAGAAAGATGTATTCTGTTATTATGAGAGAATATGAACAGATGGCAGAAGAAGTAGGTAGGGCGAGAGCAACTACTCTTGGCGAAGACCCAGACCCATTAAATTTATTTGATTAATGTCTGAAGCTCTGTACACTAAATCAGAGTTCTTAGATGCATGGAGAAATAAATACCCCCAATATGCTTCTGTAGACGATAGTCTATTATTTGAAAAAATAATGGAGAAACATCCTATCTATATGGATAAAATTATTCCAGATGAAGGATTACCAGAGGAATCACTGGAAGAAGTACAGACCCCTGAGCCAGAACCAGAAGAACCTGCACTAACCCGGGAGCAGTTCCAACCACAGTTTGAGACAACCCAACAGGATGTTACACAACCATCAAAGTATATAGTTCCCAAGTTACAACAGGAAGATGAAGAGATAACTGAAAGGATTGTCACGGCTGCACCAGAACCTGAATTAGGAGAGGAGTTGGCTATAACGCCTCCAGAGGTTCCGAGTAAACTTAGTATTTTTGCAAAAAATTTAAATAAAGATATAGGTGAATGGAATGAGGCTTTTCGAGAATCATTGGATAACCTTATTACAGGGAGAAAAGCTGCATCAGAGGCTTGGGAACCTATAACAGAGTTTTATAATCGTTATAGAGATGAAAAAGAAGAGGTTTCAAATAAAGAGGTAGTGGCAAATATTGTTGAAGGTTTAGTAAAGTTGCCTACATTTCCTGTTTCGATATTAAGAGAAATAGATGAACATACAAAAGGTCGTGTGCATGGGATTGGTGAGTTTTTAAGGTTTTTAGTCGTTGAAAATCCCAAAATGGTTGCTGAATTGTGGGAAGCTTCTGGATTAAATCCAATTACTCAAGCAAGAATTGCTCTTGGCGATGAAAATGCTATTGAGCATAAACAGCAGATTGTTAATAAAGTTGCTCAATACCCAGTGGAATATTATTTCGCACCATTTATTCTTAAAGGTTCAATTAGACAGGTTACTGGTGCGACATTAAAGCCCAAGCTTGTGAAAACAAGAGCAGGTGAACCCGGATATAGAGTAAGGGTTAAAAAAGAGGGAATTCCAATAGTAAAAACAGCGAAGAATTTAAAAAAGTTTCTTAAAGAAACGCCCATAGTAAAGATTAAACTAAAACCAAAAGAAAAAGAAGCAATACGACTGGTGGCTGAAAGACTTGCTAAAGATGCCGAAATGACTAAATTTTTATATGCAATTTCAGAGGGTCTACCTGCTTATTCAAAATTTACACTTGCAAAAATTCTGAGGGAGAAGCAGAGAATAAGACTACCTATCTGGGATGCTTTAAATAGAGCGATTGGAAAAGATTTACCTTGGGAAAAGATGGCTAAAGAGCCCGGCAAATATATATACGATGTAAAATCTAAAACAATAATTCCAATACAAGTAAAAACACCTAAAACAAAAGAGGAAACCAAATTAATAGAGGGAGAAGTTAAGCCAGTTAAGAAACCAGTCGAAAAACCAGTTGAGAAGCCAGTAAAGCCAGTTAAGGAAGTTAAAAAGCCAGTTGAAAAGCCACCTAAAGTAAAGGTTGAGAAGCAGCCTGAAGTAAAGGTTGAGGTACCTGTTGAAAAAAGCAAAATAGAAAAGACCAAGCCTACATTAGAAGAAAATAAAGTGCTTGAGATGAAAACTGACTATAAGAGAAATCAGCAATCACAACAGGCTGCTATGATGGAATTGGCTGACCCTAATTTGGGAGGAGCCAGAAGACATCAACTTATGGAGAGTATTAAGCAGTCAGATAAAAATTTAACAAGGATTGAGAAGGAAGCAGACCAGTTTGGTGTAGAACTCCCAACCAAGGTTACATCAACTCAGGCTAAAGAAGAACTGGTTGAGGTTATGCGAGAGCTTGAGGTAGAAAAGGATGTTGCATATGAGCTGACTGATGAAGCTATGACAGTTCAAGACCAGATTGATGCTGGTAAGGTTGAAGCTGAAGTCGCTTTAGCAGCTTTAGAACTTAGTGGTATTAGCAGAAAGGATGCTGATATAGCTGGTGTTAGGGGTTATAATCATAGTGAAACTATTGATGGTGTTAAAAAGGATGTCATGGTCACAACAGCTATGGGTGACCCCAGTACAGTTATGCATGAGAGGGGTGAGGTTTTTTATCAAAGGCAGGTCAAGTTAGATTCCAAGTTTGATGATTTTATAACAAAGACCAGAAAGAAGCATTATGAAGATACTGGTGAAATACCGGGAGCTGAGAGTAATCAAGAGTGGGTAGGTAATATGTCTCAGGCATACAGCCTTAGTGATGCTCCCATAACTGGATTTAATGCCAGATTCAGGGCAATATTAAAGAAATTCAGGGACTATGGAAGAGCTTTAATGAATAGAGTGAGCCTGTTTAACAGACAGCTCAAGCGAGGACAAATCTCAAAAGAGCTTCAAGACATATTAAGAAGGGCAACCGAAGAACCACTTCCAAAGAGAGCCAAGGCAAAAAAGAAAGTTGGGAAAGGTAAAGAAAAAGATATTAAATTAAGTGAGAAGGATAAGTTAAAATATGAAAAACAGAGAACTCAAAAACAAAAAAACAGAAAAAATCTCCAAGAAATCTCAAGAGAAGCAAAGAATAGAGTCACCATTCAGAATATCGATGCGTTTGACAGCTCCGGAAATTTCAGAAGAGAAGCTGGACTTTCTCGCACAAATCAGCTAGGAACTGAGCATACTCCACACATACCGAGCAAGAGTTATTCTGCTCAATTAACAGAAAATAATGCTTCATCCCCTGTATGGAATAAGTTAACAGGGAAAAATTCAAATAAGGTATTCTTAAAAGCTATAAATAGTGCTGTTAAAGAGATGGGGGAATATGGGGCAAGTGTTGATATTCCAAGCGAAATTTCTGAAGGTTCAAAACTTTATTTAACTAAGGATGCTAAAGCTGGATTTATAATTAAACCGGGGGGTTATATTGTATCTGTGTTTAATTCTCCATCAAGTCCTCATGAATATATTAACCATTCATTATTAACAATGGCTGTTCAAGCTGGGGGAAGAAAGCTTGATGCTTTTAATATTTATCTCACTGACATATATGCAAATGCTGGTTTTAAGCCAGTATCTAAAACTCCATTTGATGTTGAGTTAAAACCTGAAGGTTGGGATTTTGAAGCATTTAAAGAGTGGAATAATGGTAAGCCCGATATATATGCTTATGTTTACGACCCTAAATTTGATGGGAATTTTAATCCTAAAAATATAAAAGAGTTTAAAAAATATGATGATGTAATTAATTACAGAGATAATAAGTTAAGTGAAATAATAAGCCCAATTAAAGTTAAAGGATATGAGGTAAAGAAGCTTTCCGACAAAAACCCATCTGAACTCACCCCTACAGAAAAGAAAATGATTAAATTTTCAAATGAGATGGGTAGAGAGGTGAGAGTAAAAGGAAAGATATACAGTATAGAAAAAGGAAGGCTAAGTCCTGTAGTTCAATTAAATAGAACTGAAGCAATGGTCAAGCTGATTGACCTGTTGCTCACAGAAAATCCATATGGTGAGTTAGTAGGCAAGGTTCCGGGCATTGGAAAGTTTTCTAAAAAATGGTGGGGTGAACAGTTAGAATATTTAAACAAAGAATCTAAGTTTGAGATGCCTGAGCCAAGTAAAGAACAAAGAGTGTTACAGGACATTTCATTATCAATAACATCTCAGGGAATGAGTCTTGACCCTAATTGGGACTCGCATATGTATATAATTAACGAATATAACGCAACCGGAAAGTTCCCCTATTATAAACCGGATGGTGTGAATATAGACAGACTTGGTGCTGTTGCAAGTTATCAGCTTCCCAAACTTGAAAAACTGATGGAATATTTTGATAATGACCTGTTAGCCATAAAGAATTTTCTATTAACACCAATGACATTGGGTGACCTTAGAGTGGCAGTTAAAAAAATGGGTCTTGATGTCATCAATCCGGTTGCAACAACTGATAAAAGAACATTTAAGATTGTGAATCCAAATACTCTTGAGGGTGTTTATGGTGGAAAAAGTGTAGATAGCGAAGCATTCGGGATGCATATCTTCGGGATTAAGGTGGGAGAGATGTATGGAGCTTTGAATGGTGTAAATGCCACATTTCCACTTGATTTATGGTACGCAAGATTAGAATCTATTGCCACTGGTCAAACTATACTTAAATTAAATGAGGGAAAATATAAGCTTGACGATACACCTAGAAACAGGACATCTGTTAAAAGAGCTGTAGAGATAACAGCAAAAGAATATGGGTTAAGCAATCTTGAACAACATTCATTTACATGGGTTCAAATGAAAGCACTGTTTGATAACAGAGATGCCTATGATTATTTACAACGAGTATTACAAAGGAAGGAAAAATATGAGCATTTTACCACATCCAAAGATTATAGAAGCCTTGGCAAAGATGACAAGAGAAGGGCGTTTGCCCAATATGAAGTCTTATCAAAAGAGTCTAAAAAGGAATTTAGATACAATCCTGAAAAAGACCCCCCAAAGCCGAAAATCCGAATTAAAGGGTACGAAGTAAAAAAAATAAAGCCCGATAAAAAGAAGCTCAAAGAAGAACTAGAAAAGAAGAAGAAAAAAGAGGTAAAATTAATTGACGAGGAAAGACTCAAGCTCGTCAAAGAGGGTCTGCCTGAATTAGCCAGAAACCAAATATATGGAAGAGCATCTGCCAACCTTGAAATAAACCTTACAGCAGACCAGATTGTAAGGGAATCAAACAGAATAGCCAGAGAATGGAACACACTTACAGATGATGTTGTATCTGGCGACCAAATTAGGGAACTCCTTTCTTTTGTAAGGGAGAAAACAGAGATACCTGAAGGCATAGGTTTGGATAAACTAAGAGAACTTCAGTTAAACCCACAAATGGTTGAAATTTTACAGCCATTATCTGATATTGTGAGTGGATATTTTTCAGATATGTGGAAAACAGTCTCAAAGATGAAGCCTGAACTTGCTGATTACGAGGTTAGAAATTATATAACTCATATTTGGGACATCCCAAAAAATGTAAATGTTGACAAGGTTAGTAATTGGTTTAAAACGAAATCCAAGTTTCTAAATAAAAGACATATTCATACATTAATAGAGGGTATGACAAAGTTTGGATTGAAGCCTAAAGTATTAAAAGCCGATGAGATAATGACAATCTATGGGTCTGAGATAAGTCAGGCTTTATATAATGAGAAGCTGGTAAAAGACATAAAACAACTCCAGAAAGATATTGGAGTGAAGTTTATTGTAAAGCAAAGCCAGTTTAAGGATGGTGTAATTCCATCCGGGTGGAGGAAGATAGACCACCCAGCATTAAATCTGCCAATATCAAAAACACAAAAGGTTCCAGTGTATGTACCTGAGCCTATAGCAAGGGATTTAAGAACAATATTTGATATTAGACCAGAGCCAAGCCAGAGTAGGGTGATTAATGCTCTTAAAAACATTTCTGCTTGGACAAAATATTCTGTTTTACAAGCATCATTTTTCCACCATATAGCACTTACAGAAGCTGGATTGGCAGTGATTGGTTATAGAGTGGCTGTACCACCAAAAGGTATAAAGGGGATTGGTGAAATATTTAATTCTCCTCTTGGGGGATACATTCCGATGGGACTACTGCAAGGGAAAAATTTTGCAGCTGAGAATCCAGAATTAGCAAGACACGCAGTTGCTATGGGAGTCCAGATAGGTAAATCCCACGATATTAATTTTAATTTAATTGAAAATACTTTTAGGAAACTATCTGTTAAAACTAAAAACATCCCCATTGCTAAAGAAATAGCATCGTTTTTAGAGGGTTTTAATACCAGATGGCAAAACGCACTTTGGGACTGGCTACATGATGGATATAAAATATTAGCTTTTGAAAAATGGACAGGTGAGATTCCATCAGACCCAGCTCTTATGAAAAAGAGATATGGTTCAACTGATAGGGTTAAGGTTGAAAGGGAGATAGCTAATTTGGTAAATCAATCATTTGGAGGACACCACTTTCAGGCATTAATGATGTCTCCAAGAATGATAGATATTATGAAACAAATTTTATTAAGTCCAGATTGGCAGTTTTCTACTATAGGACAGGCTATGGCTCCATTTAGAAGACCATCTTCTAAAAAGAAGGGCATATTTGGGATGTACCCAGAAACAGCCGGGAAAACAAGAGGACGATTAGGACGAAGATTTTGGGCATATGCTACACTTATAAATTTACTTGGTTTTAGTATGCTTAACTATGCGTACAGAAGGAAAGATGAAGAAGATAACCCAGAATTTTATCCAGATAGAGATAAGGCATACAGACACGATAAGAAGATGTGGGATGAGGTTATAGAAGCTTTTAATACTGGCGAAACATCAAAAGCTGCAAGAGTGGGTATTGAATTATTATATGATTATTCTATGCTGGGTAATCCACCGGGACATAAGACACATTTATTCATTGGCAGATATGAGGATGGTACTGAGAGATATTTAAGATGGGGTAAACAGTTTAGGGAATTCCCAGAACTATTTCTGAGCTGGAGAGGGTTTGATGTTCCACAAGCTGCTATTGATAAAATGACCGGAAAGTTACATCCAGCAGCACAAGCATTATTCAATGCCCTTTATGGTCATACAATAACTGGCTATGAAGATTGGGATATAAAAGATTCTAAGAATCTATTTAGTGTAATACCGAGATTAAAAGCCCTATCAAAAGCAGTTCTGCCTTTCAGTACTCAAAGTTTAATTGATATGGAGAAAGAATGGGAACTAACAAACATATTCTTCCCGGTGTCCAAGGGTATGACACCATATGGGGTTGGTAAAAGATTTGAAATTGCTGTATCTGATTTAGCTTCTGACGATAAAAAGATTCTGGGTAACGAGAATTACTTCTTGGAAGTGTGGATGGGGGCTATCAGAAATGGAATAGAACCATTACCTATATTAGAAAGGTCTATAAGAAATGTTGAGTCAAGAGCAAATAGGGAGCTAAAAAAAGGACTAAACACCCTGCCAAAAGTGGAACAAAAAATAGAAGATATAACAGAACAGATGAAAACTGCTGATAAAGAAGAAAAAATAAAGCTAATATTTAATCTGGAAAGTTTACAAAAACTCAAGAATAAACAAATAGAAAAGAATGCTAAACTTGTTGAATCTATTCCAGCCATTGGAGAGGCAATGAATTTGATAATGGAATATCGTCTTGAACAGAATCTTCCTCCTGCTGGTATGAAGCTTAAAGAGGAATAATAACTCATGCCCTCGCCCCGAAATTCCACCACAAGGGTTGGCAAAATTGGGGAATCACTTGTAATTGCTGACCTTTTAAAAAAAGGATATGATGTATACACTCCGGTTGATGATACTGGGATTGATTTTGTTGTCCACAATGGGAAGAAGTTTAAACCAGTTCAAGTGAAATATCATAACTGGACTCCGATACATACATCTATTATTGTATATTTAAAAAAAAGCAGACAGAGATTGGCTGAGGTTATTGCAGTCCCGGTTGAGAAGAAACATTGTGTATGTTACTTCGATTTAAAAAAAATAAAGTGTCAGACATCTTTTCATATTGCTCTTGACCCTGCAACAACTAATCAAAAGAAGCTCAGGAGGTGGTATTATGACTATATGGAGTTTCCTTGGGTTTAGCCTTTAACAACTTTTCTCTTTTCACTGCGAAAGCTGTGTTTTTTAAATACCATAACTGTGAACATTTCTTCTAATCTGTCTAGAACCCTTGAACCATATAAGTTATATAACCCCTTCTGGTCTAAGTTTGTGGTAATGATTGTATTACTAACCCGGTTCAGGTTTATCAAATCATACCTTCTTTCAAGATAGGTTCCTATATACTCACGAGCTGAAGTTGTACTGGGCTTCTCATTCCCAAGGTCATCAAACACAAGCTTGGGAGCTTTAATTGCATTTTCATTCTTTTTAATAATCCAGTTGGAACCAAAATTACTATCCTTCAGGTTGTCTAAATAGTTCCAGTACAGCTCTCTTGCTTTTATAAAGCTATACTCATTGTGGTTCTTATGGTGGGTCGCAGATGATTTATATATTATTCTTGCTAACTCTGTTTTACCACATCCGGCTTTACCAAGGAAAAGATAATGAAAAGACTTATCATCCTTAAAATCTTCCCTGATTGTCTTAATTATATTGGGATTGTTCTCTTTGTAGTAACTCGGTAGTATTAACTTCATGTCTCTCTCTTATGGTTATTTCTGTTTTAGGCTCTAAGCTGTATTGCTTAATGCAAGTCAGCCATACAATCTGTCTATCATCATTGTATATAATATCATTCATGGAATCTAAGTAAATTTTAGCTATATTATCAATATCAGGCTTAGTGGTATGCCAGAGTGGTGCGTTATCCTTCAAAATCCCTGCGTATTTGCCTGTTCTAAGCCACTTTTTAGGATAAGGAAGGTGGAAGTATAGCTGAATAAAGATATCTCCTTTAAGTGGTAGCTTAGGGGCATATTTTTGAAGTCCTTCTTTTATCAGTTTTTTATCCTTGGAGCTGGGGTCGTAAACAAATCCCCTACCAAACTTGTGTCTCTTTTGATTTTTAGGTTTACCCGGCAGTGTAATATTAATCAATGGTATCCGGGGGGCAAATGGGGGTGTTTGTGGGTTTTTGTGAAGAATGCCCCCCGGTACTTAACACAGGAGTAACCATGTTAATTATTTTTCTGTTCCGATAATAAACTATTTAATCTGTCAAGCACAATCTCATGCATATCAACCGGAATCTTAGTGGAAATTTCGTTCATTCCACACACATTAAACAACTGTTCTTTTACAACAGCTTCCGGCATCCCTAATTTGACCAACTCAGCATAGATTCCATTTGCTGTATCAACAAACTCATCATTGGTTTCAGCCTTAATCTCCATTGCCTTTACCAGCTCATCCCTCTTCTCTTCAGGATGGTCATCAAGATGCGAAGCTTTATATAATAACCTTGCATCATTGTTTTGGGTATCCTTGGGTAGCTTCTTGTCACATAACTGCCGGATAACAGTCTTAAAAGCCATTGCATCAAAGTCTGTCTGCCAAGGTGATGATTTGTGTTTGTAAGACTTACTATACTTAGACCCATGATTGATTATCTCTTTAATGGTCATTATATGAATGACAAATCCACCATTGACCAACTGGGCTGTTGAGTAATATGCAATAGGCTCACCCCTGTCTATTAAATTGGGAGTGTGACTGAATTCAATATCCTTGCCAATCCTATATACATACTCATCCTCAGAACAAATTTTGTCAAAATGAATTGATTTAACTAATCCAGAATTCCAGACCAGCTTCATCAGTCCCCGGTATTCAATTAAGAACTCAACCTTGTCTCCATAGGGAACCAGTGCAGCTTCTGAGAGTGAACCATTAGGTTCCAGACCATATGAAGCACATTCCATCAGTGCCTTTAATATGGATTCCGGTTTACACTGCATCAGTTTAGGGTTAGTGGAAATTGCCAATATTGCCTGACTTATAAAGGCATTTGAGTTGTATGTGGAAGGGAGTATGTTATCAATCTTTTCTTTCCGGTTTTCAATCATCGAAAAGATAGATTGTTGTTTGGTGGTCATAGTCTTTGAATCAGACTTAGCTTTTTTAATATCCATTTGTATCCTCTATTTAATGATTAACATTCTGTTACCATCCTTCTGTGTAGCATATTCTTCGTAAAGCTCAGGATGGTCTTTCTTAAATTTGTTAAGGTCGAATTTAACTTTTCCTTTTGATTTTTTCCAAGTTGATAAAGTTGAACCCTTGTATGACATTATCTCATCTTCCTTCATAGTATCCATGATAGATACCCGGAGTTCATCAGCCTTTGATTTTATCTTTTTAATATCTTTATTGTAGTCCTTGATTTTTTCACAGATGGTTATCATGTCAAAGCTACCCTCAATAGTACTCTCCTCAATGGTGTCTTTATATAATAGCCTTGCATCTTTAACACTCACCGGGTCAGGTGCATCACCAGTAACCACATGATTCATCCAAAAGTTCACCATCTTGGCTCTCATATCTGCAATGAACCTCTCGTTCCTATCATATTTCTCGACAATGAACTGCTTACCAAAATTGGATAGCACCAATACAGCAAAGTAAATATAAGGGGAATTGGTGACCATCATCTGATGCTGTAGCTGACAGAAATAATTATCAGGAATCATGCCATCCCAGACCATGCCTGTTGTCTTCAGTTCAATAGGAACTTTATCCCCTACTATTCGTCCATCAAGATTAGTGGATAAAAAAGGATACTCATCGTCATATCTAATATGGTTATCCTGTCTGACTTGTAAACCAGTTTCCTCAGTGAATAATTGCCTTAAAATAGGCTCCATATCCCTACCTAATCTCATGTTTAAATTGTCAGGTTGGTCTAATAATGATTCCGGGTTTGTCTTCTCCAGCCAAAGCTCCACATTTGATTTCCAAGGATTTATTCCTAATACTGCTGATGAATCGGAAGCTCCTATGGATTTGGCTCTCTCTAATAACCAATCCTTGCGAGATTGTTTTAATGTATTAACTCTTTTCACTCTGATTACTCCTTATTGTTTTTAGATTATCTTCTAACTCTCTATGGTAGTGGGTCACATCAGAATTAGTGAATTCCATGCTGTGAGTAATACCTAACTCTTCCATACACGAAATTAAATAATCCAATGCCTTTTTAGTCAATCCCACCGGGATAATATCTTTGTTTTTCATGTTTCAGTTCCCCATTTGAATCACAAAATTAACTATAAATTACATTACGAATCAAGGTTGATTAGTTAGTTTTGTTTTGATTAATGAAATATTTTTGGGTGTTGTTATTTTACAATTTATTTTGTGATGTGGCTGAATAACCTCTTGGGAAGGAGGTAAGGCACTGGCGAAAAGGGGGTTGGTTAGCCCCTGAGACTTAACAATGTCCAAATGGATGAGTGTAGTCTAACCCGGTCAGATTGTGTGGCAAAAAAAGAACCATTCCTTTTTGACCCCACACTTGTAGGTTGAGTGACGACTCTTTTGGTTCAAGTCCTACCATCACATAAGTTTTATTTTCTTTGTTAATACAGGAGTCCACTATGAAACCACCATAGTTACAGCCCTCGGGAAACCGGGGGCTTTTATTTTATTCTTTTCTTTAGTATTCTTTTCTATTCTATTAGGGGGAACTAGTGTCACACTAGTGTCACACCAGTGTCACACTCTTTTATTTTGGGCAAAAAAAAATCACTCAGGAAGTACCATTGCAACTCCCCCAGTGTGTTGATGTTCAACTTTTGAGGTAGGCTTTGAGTTATACATCAAAGCTTTGTTTGCAACGATATTCATAAGTGATATAAAGTTTTTTAAGTCTCCGGGCTTGTCAAATAATGTGGTGTATTCAATCTGTTTAAGAGCTTGAACCATCCTAAACATCTCCATCATTAGAGCTGAACCAACAAATTTCATCCCCTCGTCCATGATAGACGAGTGTTGTTTTTGAATAATATCTCTCGACCTCCACCAAAGTTGAAGTGTTGATTTCTTTAATCCTAACATACGAGAAATATGTGTGTATTTTGGAACCATCCTTCCACCGACATCATCTTGGATGCCTTTCATAAACATCAGAGCTAAATGTTTTTCATCAATAGAATACTTACCACCCTTACGAGCAAAGAGGGGGACTGAATCCCCCTCTCTGACCATTTCAGAAACAGCAACAGATTTGCCGAACAGTTCATCAGCCTTCTTAACAGATTCAAGAAGTTCCTTGTTTTTAGTCTCTTCTTTCCGAAGTTTTTTCAGATTCTCTCGATTTGGCATGGGTAGAATTTACATCATCCATTCTTCCAGTTCCATCACAATATTCGCACTTCTCGACAACCCAGCGTTCATGCATCATTCCATAAGCCACATAAGAATTATCATATTCCAAGAATCCATCACCATGACATTTGTGACATATCATAATATAATCTCCTTCTGAGTTTTATCTTTTTGAGATTGTGTTATGCCAATGTATCTCATAGTGAATCTCGGTGACTGATGATTCAACAGTTCCATTACATGATGAATATCCTTTGTCTGTTGGTAAACATGGTATGCTCTGGTCTTTCTCATCGTATGAGTTCCAACGCTTTCCAGACCACACTTTTTACCAGCCTCTTTAAGAATCTTCCAAGCAACAGTCCTGTCAATGTGCCTTGTGGGATTGATGTATGAAAAGAATAACCAATCGTCATATCTCAAATTCCATTTACTGATGTAATCCTTTAAGAGGGTCAACATCTCTTTATGAAGTTTGATTTTATTTAACTTTCCGGTCTTCTCTTCTCGGATGCAAAGGTGTTCTCTAGGCTTCATTGTGTGAGTATATATATTACTAACCTTCAATTTCAGTAGGTCAGATACTCTCAGTATTGTATTTATTCCCAGCTTAAACAACAATGCATTCCGGTCTGAATCACTCAACAGATACTCGTATAGCTGTTTCACTTTCTTTTTGTCTCGTATGGGTTCAACTGTCATTTTCTCTCTCCTCTATTAGATGTTCAGCAATCTCGAAGAAATTAACCTCTCTGATTGCCATGTTACATACATCGTGGAAGAAACCCGGCTCTCTTTCGTCTGTTTGAATCTCCTTCCAATCATCTGCTACATGGGATTCTAACCATCTTGAAAGTTCATAGGTCTTACACTCGTTATCAACATTTTTAAGGGTTGGCAACCAATTGGCATGGAGGTCATTATCCAACCACAACTTGAAGTTCCAAGTTTCCCAATTCGTCCAGCCATTGTATTTAGTGTCTTTCATTTTAGCTCCTGTGTTTATTCTTAATAAGGCAATGTGCCTTAGTCCCCCAGCCGGGAATCGAACCCAGCTGAGGGTGTTTTTATGGTGGTGGCATTTTTACCTCCTGTGTTAGACTATTCTTTTCTTAGTTTGTTTAATAGAATAGTCGCTTCTTCGTGACACCATTTCTGTGTTGACATTGCAAACCGAAGAAACTCCGGTTTTAGATTACAACACTTCTGACATTTATTCTCACCATTGGATTCGCCTTTCGCATTGGTGTGCTGGGTCATCATGGTCTTCATCCCATCCTCGGTGACATTGCCACATAGGGATATAATAAGACTCTCAACAGCCCGGTTAATACCATCCAACGCATCAGGACTCATCCTCAATCCTTGAGAATTGATTAACTTCTTCACTTTACTTTTCTGAATCAGCATTCTGCACCTCGTATTTCTTCAAGACAGTAGTCACAGTATTCGTCACCATCTTCTTCGGTTAAGAGGTCTTCCTCATTACAGCCATCACAGAGGTGTGCTATCCTTTCTGAGGAAACCAGTTCCTCTGTCCGAATGTATTCTTCAGCATAAGTTAAGAGACATTCTTTGTCACTACATACCAATACACCACTGTAAGCACTTGCAAAAATCCCGGTTTCAGTACCATTCTTTTTACAATAGGTGCATTCTGGAACTTCACCATCATCGTAGAGGTAACCTCCACCTTTCCATATATAGATTGTCTTTTTCATTTGTTCTCCTGCGTTATTTATGAAATTACAGCATCGTGCTGTAGCCCTTGGAGATGGAATCGAACCATCCCCAAGGTGATGGATATATATTATATAATATTATCCACCCTGCCTTCTTTCATCTTGGCAACATACTCATCAGCGACCCTTGCCATGTCGAATAACTGCTTCTTCACCTCATCCCGGGCTTTGCTTTTAGTAAAAGACTTCTTCGCATGGGATTCAATCACAATCATCATGTACTCTGAAGCAGTCTTCCAGCTAAAATCAAACTCAACTGTAAAGGACTTTTTGTTTAAACTATCCACCAACTGTTTCCACATTGCTAATGAATTGTCATCCATGTTAATGAAGAATGTTCCTCGCTCTGCTCTCCAATGCCACTCTTTTCTGTAACTCTTGTCAGTATTCGGAAAGGTCAGGTCAACCCAAGCATTAATATTCTGTTCATTAACCAAATCACTTTTGAACAACTCTTGGGTAAAAGTTGGATTGTTTTTATACCAATCATTACTCGGTTGCATTTGTTTCATTGTTTCTCCTGTGTATTATTATTTATGAATTACCTCGCCATGAGGTAGTCATCCCGGGAGGAATCGAACCTCCCGAAATGATGAGTATATTAATATATACTATTCCGGCTTTTCTACTACCCGGTAATCTGTGGTTGCTAACCAACGATTATGTAAATCTAAGCCATATTCATTGGCTTCTTCCCGGGTATCAAACACCAGTGCATTACCATACCACTTGTCATCACCAGCCACTTTAACTTCAACGATGTATTTCATGCTGTCACCTTCTCACCAGCATCACTGATTAAGATTCCATCCAAGTGGTCAATCTCATGTTGGCAAACCCGAGCATCAAAACCACTGAGTTTAACCGGGGATTGATTCTGAGATATTAATTTACCTTTCTTGAACCGGGTAACCATGAACTTTCCATTGACCGAAAGACATTCCTCTTCCTCAGTGGAACTGCCACCAATAACACTTGGCTTAAATACCGGGTTTATGAAGACTTCAACCTTACCATCCAACTTCATTGCAAACGCTCTCTGTGGCTTAATTAGACTGCTATTAACCATGGTCTGAACATGAGCTAAACCATGAGCCTTGTTACTGAGGGTCTTCATGGCTAATTTCAACACATTCGTTACCCAACCAAAATTGGCAACATTTACCAGTTCTGAAACACTGTGAAGTATGTTCGTATTCTTATTTATTAACATATTATTTCTCCTGTATGTTGTTATGAAATTATCTCGTCTTGAGATAGTGCCTTACCTCAGAATCGAACTGAGATAAGGCTTATTGCTACTTGATTGCGAGATTAACTGCAACCTCTGTATGGATAGGTACATATTCATCAACAAAGAATTCAGTACCACTACCAAGTCGTTCAGTTAGAGAATCATATCTGTAACAACCACCATAATAATCAGCGTTAAGATAGGCTCTAGTGTTTCTGTTTTTGTAGAGGTAAATATCTGTACCAAAGTTATCTACAGTTCCCATGTACATCCATTCACCCAAGTCAATCTTATTTTGATAGATTCTCGCTAATATCTCTAAGGGTTTCCAATCAACTTTGTATGTTATTTTCACTTTTTTTCTCCTGTGTTTGTTGTTATGAAATAGTCAACAAGGCTGGAATCGAACCAGCCCTGTTGAGTCACGCATCCCCATGAAGAAATTAATCTTCGTATGTTACACCCATGATATGGTCAACACCCTTCTGAGCCTTGCTACAGGCTTCCATGAACCAATCCGGGTTGTCCTTCAACTTCCGGCTCCAGCTATTGATATAACTAGCTGAATTCTCGAGAGTCTCGCCTTCAATACCAGCTATTCCCGAAAGGATGGATGCTATTGTCTCAGCAACCAACTCTTCTTTAGAATATTCATGCGAACCATGAAAGTTCAATCCGGTAATACCATCACGCTCTAATCTGCTTTTGTGACCGGTACTGTGACCGGCTTCATGGAACAGTGTGCAATAGTAGTTTGCTGGACTATGGAAAGAGAGTTTAGGTGTGAGGTGAATCTCATCCTTTGCTGGAATGTAGAAATTACTTTCGAGCTGGTCATGTTTTAAGACAGGTCTGCCTTTATAACCATCCCAAATTTTCTCACACTCTTGAATGGGGTCAAATGTAGCTGGTTTCTTGGTCGGTTTCGGATAGAACTTAGCCTTGACTTCCGGCTTCAATCCCTTAACCTCATCTGCATTAAATACCCAATACAGTTTACACCAAGGTTTTATCTTCCAAGAAATGTAACCAAAATTATTACATTGGTCACAACCTTTACCAGCACATGATTTACACTTGGCTCTCTTCTTGAAGTTCCAGAATGTTACCGGAATTCCAACAGACTTAATATCCTCAACCCAACCACCTAATTTCTTGACCTGATTAAGGGTCAGCCAAAAAGGTGAGGTATAACCTCTATCAGTGGCTATAAAGTCAGTAATAAGAGAATTGTAACCTCGGTATGCCTTACCTGTAAATCCACAATGACGACCTCTTAGTGGGTTCCAAGGCATCTTCCAAGGGATAACACCCTTGTCCAATAGTTCAGTGATTTTATTGGTAATTGTCTTGCCAATAAATTGAATTTGCTTTTTACTCATGTGATTACTCCTGTTAGTCATTTATGAAATACTGCATCATGCAGTAGTCAACAGCCCCGGAATCGAACCGGAACTGTTGATGTGGAATGAGGATTTAATCATCATCTTCAAGAAGATAATTTTCTCCATATTCAAGGGTTATCCCATATGCATTTAGAATATCTTCCAAAGATGACGAGTGGTAGTCTGACATAGTTATTTCGTCTAATTGAAAGTCCTCTTCAGTACCATATTTCCCAATGTACTTTTGGCTTACTGAAATGACTATTTTAGATGCCTTAACTTCTGTCGGTAGAACAATTCCATTGTAGTCTTTTGTTTTTTCTTTCATGTTGTTATTACTCCTAGTTAATGAGAGGTCAGCAAGGGAATCGAACCCTCAGAAACACCAGTTTCTTGGCAACTACCAGCCCTGACCTTTGTTATTCATAAACAACAGGTATCGTCCACTAACTACCATTCCCGGTCAATTTGAGTCAGCTCCAATCGTCATGTTTTGTCGTCATGGTGGTGAGTATACATTTGTGCATCTCACTGCGTAATTTAACCTACTGTAATCATCATTTGTATGAGTGCTGTAGCAACAGAGAGTGGTCTATCAAACCACTATACCATTGGTCAGTTAGTTTCTTATAATTCCGGGGCACTTACTCCGACATCTCTATCGGTATCTTCTTCCCGGTTTCTCTCGTGTCTGTCGCCTTTCGCCCTTGAGACAGATTATTTCAGGTCACGAGTGAATCCAAATTGTGAATGAACTGCTTTAATAAGCACCCCTAAGTTACATACATGACAGGTTGAATCCAACAATTATATTATTAGTATCATAAAGTTGCACTCTGAGGGAGAATGCTGTCGTCAGTAATATGAGGGTAGCTACCGAATTACCGAGGAGAAATGGGGAAAAGGGTGCTACGATTCAGGGTGGCTTCACACCGGGGGAGGTGGTGCTGGTGTGGATGTGGTACAATCCTCCTCGAAGTGAAACATTATACACATATTGTTGCACTCTCACTACTATGTATGTGTAGCAATACCAACAGATAGCACCATACACGATGATGGGCTGAGGCTGATACATGGGTGCAGAACAAACATAGGTAGGGGGTGGCATCCCACCCACCCGAAGGGAGCCCCCCCATGCCTTGTATATATATACAGCTCTTACACAAAACAGGTGAAATATTCTGGTTGACATAAGTTACACAATGGTGTTAAGATTGTATGTGTTTATCACGATAAAAAAGCACTTTAAAGAGTTAGCCAAGCAGCAAGAGCACTACGAGAAGCTTTTAAACGAGGTATCTTCATTTCATCAAATGAGGGAACATCAGATAAACAGTATTGTAGACAGTTTTTTCGACAGATTTTCCAATAAAAGTGCCACAATGAGCATGAATGAGATAAAGAAAGTCATGTCAATATTTAACCAACCTAAAAAGAATGGAAATAAAGAAATTAATAAAGACGACTGACCTCTGTAATTTACTAGAGGTTACTCGTCAGACAATATATAAGTGGAGACAGGCAGGTATGCCAGTAGCTATAGATAACACAGCCGATTTACAGGGAAAGACGATTAGATACGATTGGGATGATGTCAGGAGGTGGTTAAACCGGAACAGGTGGAGTGATGACAGCATACATTACAGGGATGTTGGAGATGAGGATGATGGATTTGATTCTGACATACACGACCATTCGTTGGGTGCAGGGTTTGCCCAGAAGGATTACAAATGAAGGAGTCTAAGTTTTACGCAAAGAAGAGGACTAAGTCTGGGGTATATATTACAATAGCAGAGGGAGACACTAGGGCTGAATTAATAGAGAGAATAAAGAGCGATTCAGAAACATACACTAAAAAAGAGAGAGTAAAACATGGCAAAGAGATTTACTGACACAGGTTTGTATGAGAAGGCATGGTTTCAGGAGTTACCTAATCAATACAAGTTATTTTGGGAATATATCACAAAGAAGTGTGACAACGCAGGATTTTGGAGCATTAATTTTGGTATGGTTGGTTACATTTTCAATGGTTTGGAGTTTACAGAGGGTGAAATACTAAAGGTTTTCAATGGAAGGATTGTCAAAATTGATGATGATAAATTTTTCATACCTAAATTTATTAAGTTTCAGCAAAAAAGTAATGAACTCAATTATTCCAATCTTGCACACCGGCAAATTATCAAATTATTAGACGATAACGGCTTGTTGACCCCTGAAGGGGCTTGGAAGGGGCTTACAAGGGGCTTCGAAGGGGCTTCTAAGGGGCTTAGGTATAGTATAGTATATATTAGTATTAATAAAGAACTAAAAGAAAAGAAAATAAATAAAAGAAAAGAAAGTTATGGAAAGAGTGTTTACAAAGAGGAGGGTCAATTAGATGGAGCATATTAACACAATGAAGAAAATGTTTAACACTCCGGTTTATAATATGGAATTGTCTCCACGCAGTCTTCATTGTTTACATTCGGCAGATATATGGAATATCCATGAATTAGTGGCAAGAGAAGGGAGTGAGTTGTTGGAGATAAGGAATCTTGGCAGAAAGTCGCTGTCAGAGATAGAGTTTAAGTTATCTGACATGGGATTGAAGTTAGGGATGAAAAATAATAATAATTTTGTTACTCCAGCAAAATACTTAAAGAGTGTCGAATACAGCGATATGTGTCCGAAGTGTAACACAGGTAAGCTGACTTTCGATAAACACTCCCACAAATACAGCTGTACATATTGTACAAACAAACAAATAAGAGAAGTGAGGAAACAAATGAAAGAGAAAAAGATGAAGAGCATTTACAGTCTTTACAACACAGAGAAAGAGATGATGTCCACCACGACATACATGACATTAAACGCTGCTGAGGATGAGGCAGAGGCATTATTAAGCCATGCAGAGAACTCAGACAATGTTTTTCTGGTGTTCAAATCTGTTTTGGCAGTGAAGAGAAAGGTTCAGCCTATGGAGAAAGTTGAAATTGAATAGGAGTAGCTGTTATTACTGTGATGGTACAGGCTGGGTTCCTTGGGTTGAAGACCCGAACATTAAGAACAGTGTTTACCACATTATGAACATGGCTTGTAAGTGTTCTCGTGGTAAGGTTATGGCAAAGCCGACAAAGAGGTGGTATGGTGATAACAATCCAATCAGGACGAGGGAATATCCATTCAAGGATAGTGGGTTACAGTTCATGGATGGTGAAGAGGGTTTGAGTTACCCACAGGTAGTAACAAACCGAAAGAACGAGATGAATGTTAAATTAAACGAGGAAAAAGAATTAGGGCAGCATGAATAACTTGAACGAGAAGGTGTTTTTCTGTAGGTTGTTTTTGGTTGGCGAGACTAAAAATGTTGCCCTATGAATTTCAGGTTTAAATTTTTACAACAGCAGATTGGAGTACATAGGAGAAGAGAAATGGCAAGTGCAAACTGGAAGGAGACTATTGATTGGGTATTCCCATACAAGACTTATATTTTTACAGACCCACAGTACATAGAAGACCGGGACAAGTTATTTTCAAAGAATGGAAATGGCTGGTGGTGGGGGAATGGTTGGTGGAATGGTAATGAAGAAACCCCAATGCAAAGACAAAGAAGGTATAGAAAAATTGGTACAACAAGAAAACAATGAAATCAAGTTGCTGGTTTTGTGGTTCGGAGTTAATTTGGGGTGGTGATTTTACATTTGAGGACTATGGTATGGAAGATGATGGTATAGTTGCAAATTTAAGTTGTTCGAGTAGCGAATGTGATACATACGCAGAATTTTATAACACAATTAAAAGGAAAGAGGAAGAAAATGTCGACAAATCTAAATCAATGGGACAATGAGGGTCAGGGTAGACTATGGAACAATGACAAAAAGGAGTCAGACAAACAGCCGGATTTTACTGGTAGTTTAGTGCTGGATGGTGTTAAGTACTCAGTAGCCGGGTGGAACAATATATCTAAACAAGATAAGCCCTATATTGGACTCAGGATAAAACCTTGGGAAGACCGGGACGAAGAAAACCCGAGTGAGGTTAAGACAGACCAGACAACTGAGATGTCAAAAGAGGAAATCAAAAACTTAATAGGAGATGCAAAACAGGAAGCTGTTACTGATGACCTACCCTTCTGAAGACGAAAGGAAACAACTCTCTAAATTCGATATAGATTTAGCATTTGGCGAAAAGGGAGAGGGTGATTTTGGTAAGATTTTAAAGTCACAGGGGGATAAGTGTGAGATTAAATCTGAAAGGGACACATGGATAAAAACTGGAAATCTTGCGATTGAGTTTTGGAACGATAGAACAGACAAGCCTTCAGGAATTTCTGTAACTGAGTCTGATTATTGGATTCATTGTTTGTATAAGGATGATAAGATGGTTGGATTCATTGGTTATGACACTGAAGAGTTAAAAAAGGATTTGAATTATCAGCGTAGTAAGAAGAATTTTTGGAGAAAAGATGTTAGGGTGGTTAAAGGTGGGGATGACGATATGTCAAAAATGTTTCTTTTGCCGATAGTTCATATATTTAAGCGAATTCGTGAAGAATGAATACACATTCCAGCCACATGATGGAAAGCAGATTGAATTTCTACAATCAACAGCCAATTGGGTGTTTTATGGTGGAGCTAGGGGTGGTGGTAAGAGTTTTACACTTGCATGGAAAGCTGCACTAACACCGAGAAAATGGCATTATCTTTACAAGGGTGACAAGATAAGTGAAAAAGAAGCGAAATCACTTCGAGGTGATAATCAGCTGGTTGAAGCCCGGGTGGAAAAACTCAGTATCGATTACCCAGACTACATTGCGTTACTTGTCAGAAGAACTTATCCCCAACTTGAGAGGAATCTCAAGCCCGAATGTAACAAGCTATACAAGCTCTACAATGCCAGTTGGCAGGAGAGAAATAAATGTTACCTATTCCCAAGTGGAGCAAAGGTATATCTCGTACATTGTCAAGATAGACGAGCATTAGACAACTACATTGGAGGAAATTATAACTTCATCGGCATAGATGAAGCTAACCAGTTCCCAGAAACTTGGGTAGACGAGCTATCCACCAGTGTAAGAACCAGCAACAAAGAGCTTCCACCACAGATGTGTCTTACATCCAATCCGGGGAATATTGGACATATTTGGCTTAAAAAGAGATTTGTGGAAAGATGCCCACCAGTTCCGGTGGGTGATAAAGTATATAATAAAGAATTTGATGTTCATTATCAGAGATTTGATACCGGAAAGGTGTTTAAGGATGATGAAAAGATTACCTACCAATTTATCCCGGCAACAGTGTTTGATAATCCGACACTGACTAATAACGACCCCGGTTATGTAAGAAAGTTAAAGAAGTTAAATCCAATATTAAGAGCAATGTGGCTTGAGGGGAGATGGGATGTTTTTGCCGGAACATTTTTTGATAATTTTAATATAGTTCACCATGTAATCCCAAAGGAGAAGTTCACATATGGGAAACATTTCACAAAAGACACACATTCGCTGTATAGATTTTATGATTATGGGACAAAGAATCCATTTGTTTGTCTTTTCGCTGCTGTTAACAGTGATGATGAGCTTATCATTTTTGATGAGATTACTGAAAGAGGTCTTTCAGCGAGTAAACAAGCCCAAAAGGTAATTGAATATTCATGGAAAAAATATAAACTGAAGAATCCTGATTTTGATGATGATATTGCAGACCCAGCATACTGGGCAAAACATTCAGAAAAAGAGGGTATGTTATATTCTCCACAGATGTTTTATAGGGATGAGGAGATACATTTAAGCAAAGGAAACAATGACAGAAAATCTGGGGCGAAAGTGGTCTATGAGTGCTTTGAAGTTCCTTTTAAAGGTAACGCAAAAATAAGGGTCACAGATAATTGTTTGAATTGTATTGAAACAATACCTAATTTACCAGCAGCTGAAAACGACCCTGAAGATATTGATACACATTCAGAAGACCATCATTATGATGCTCTTAGGTATGGAGCAACGAAACTTCTTCAAGGAATAAGTGATGAAAATGAGAGTGAGAGAGGATGGCGTTCTAGAGTAAAGAATAGAGGAAACGATGGAATAGGAAACTGGAAAACTTTATAATTGGCAACATCATCCGATTGGTATAAAAGCCAAACATGGACTTTAGCTGACGAAGGTAACAAGTCGGGTGGAACATCCGGGGGAACCGGAGGAGAAACCACCACATCAGATAAAGTTTTAAAGGCATACAGGTTTGCTGTGAGAGCCTTCACAGATGCCAGAACTGCCTCCGAAAAAGCTGTTAGATATGTAAACAATAACTCATGGTCTAGCAGTGAAGTATCAGCTGCACAAAAGCTGAAAAAACCCACCTTAAAATACAATATTATCGTACCCATAATTTCAACTCTTCAGGGTAACGAGCAGTTAAACAGAAGAAGTGCAAGTTTTAAACCTACCACAAGGGACAGCATAGATATTTGCGATATTATTCAGGGCAGATGGAACGCTCTTGTTGATAAGCAGGATGTTGAGGATAAATTACAGATTGCTTTCGTAGATGCTTTAAGTACGAGGGTAGGTGGTTGGATACAGCGAAGTTTTGAAATGACCAATGAAGGATACTTGGATTTTCACTACGAAGTGTTGAATAACATGAGGGTGTTCCCAGACCCGGAAACAAAAGGTTCAGACTACAGGCTCGAAAAATGTCGTTGGATAATCAAGGAGGGCTGGGAACCCCTCTCGGTCATTAAAGAAAAGTATGGAATAAAGCCGGAAGAGTACAAAATTGTTGAAAAGGTAAACTGGTGGAACCAGTTAAGTCAGGTATTCCAGAGGTTTGCTAACAAAGAGTTTAGCTCTAATAACTCAGAGGGTTATGATAAAGAGAATGACCGATACAAGATTTTAGAGATGCAAGAAAGGGTCACCCGGAAGATGTACCGGATATTTGATGGTGAGAATTATATGAATCTTCCAAGGGGTGATTTTAATAAGATATCAAGCCAAAATCCAAACATACAGAAGATATCAGAGTTTGATGAGGACAGAATTCATGTAACTGCAATTATACCTCACTTTAGCAACGCAGTTGTTCTTGATACAGATATGCCAAACCCCACATCTAATTTTGATGTTTTCCCGGTTTTCTCTTATAATTACAATATGCAGGTTTCAGAGCAAACATCTCTTGTAGACCTTCTGATAGATGTTCAAGACGATGTGAACAAGGCAAAATCACAGGTCAGGGATTATGTTACACAGATATTGTCGGGTGGTATTTTTATTGATAAGCGAGAGAAAGAAACAGTTAAGAAATTAAAAACGCATGGCAATCAACCAAATCAAGTATACGAACTGAACAACCCACAACTCATGCCTCAGAAGATGCCACCCCAGACAGTTCCACCGGATATTTTAACAAACAGTGAGAATTCTTTTGCATATGCCCAGAGGGTCAGTTTAGTAAGTGAGGCAATGAAGGGTGAAACAGCGAGAAGTGGGGAATCGGGTGTATTGTTTGAGGCTAAGGTAGAGAGGGCAGCTGCTGCAATTAACCCATATTTTAAGAATCTTTCACGATTAAGAAAGGTAATTGCCGAGGATTTTCTGGACAATTTTGGATGGGTTTATTCTGAGGAAAATAGAATTGTAGAGACAAAGAACGAGGGTGTTTTTGCAGAAGCGATTGTAAATCTTTCAATGGTAGGTCAGACCATAAACAGTGTAAAAAATCCTTCGATATATGTAGAGCTGGATGAGGGTGATGAGAATGTTACCAACAAGGAAGAGAATTTTAACAAGATGTTGGCTATGGTAAATGTTATTGGTCAGATAAATCCAGCATTGGTTGATATCCAGACACTTGTGGAATATGCCCCAATTAAGGGTTCTGACAAGATGTTAGAGTTTATAACAAATATGATTCAATCTCAATCTGAATCAGCACAAGAACAGGGAGATATAGAGAGAACAAAAGCTTTATTAGAAAATCAAAAGATTGAAAGAGGTATGATTACAGACGAAGAGAAACTTAGAATTGAGCATGACAAGGCGAACAAGCAAAAAGGAGCATCGTAATGTTGTTAAAGAAATATAAAAAAGGTGGGAAAGTAAAGGGTAAAACACATAGAGAAATAGCTTTAGGTGTCTATAAAAAACAAATGGAAGGTAAACCATTAGTTGGTTATGAAAAAGAGTATTCTAAATCCGGTTCTTATAGAGCTTTTCAAAAAACTAAACCATATGATGAAGTAGGACATTTAAAGGTAACTGGTCAAACTGGAGATGCTCCAAAACCAAAAAGATTAGACACAGAATTTGGCAGAAGTGCTGGTGCTTCTCCACTTGCTAAAGCAAAGGCTCATATTAAGAAAAAACGAAAAGCAAAGGATAAGGATAAAGAAGAAATTCAAAGACCGATGTGGTTAGATGTTCCTACTCCTTATAAAAAAGGTGGAAAAGTATTACAAAAACAATCCGGCAGAAGAAAAAGGAAATGGGGAATTGAGCCCGGAACATCAAAGCTGCACACATTAGAGAAGGGTAGGGAATTTCGCAAAGGTTTAGAGGGAGCACCTGATTTAGAGGATGACTTGTGGGCAAAATACCAAAAAAAGGGATATCTTGTTTTGCCACAATTAGTAGAAGAACAGAGAGCTCGGGATGCAAAAGTAAAGGCTAAAAAGATGGAAAAAACTGGACTTAAAATGCCTAAAGCTGCTGGTGGCAGTTTACCCCTTGGTGAAGGTGGGAAGAAAAAGAAGAAAACTACTAATATGCCACATGGGGCGATGATGAAGGAAAGGGGTGTAGTGTTTAAGGGGAAAAAACAGATAAAACCTAAGTATAAAAAAGCACAATTATTAAAAAAATAAATGGCTAAAAAGAATACAGATACAGTTCCGGCAATGCTCACACCGGGTGAGGTTGTTTTGAACGCTAAACAGCAGAAAAGGTTAGGGGAGCTTTTTGGTATGCCATCTTCTGATATTTTTAAAAAAATTGGTGTTCCGGGTTTTGCAAAGGGAGGTAAGGTTTTAAAAAGTTCTAAAAATTATCAAGCTGGTGGAATAGCAAACACACCAATTGTTGGTAAACAAAAGATTAGAAGGTCACCATTTCTTGCTCAAATGAGAGAACTGGTAAAGATGTCAAAGGGTGGTAAGGTTGGAAGTTCTAAACGCTCAGACATATACAGAGGTATTTATTTAGCTAAAATGAGGAACAGATAATGGAAGATAAAGCAGTAGAGTTAAATGTTGATAATATGGCTACAAAGGCTGACATGGCAGAAACTAAAGCCGAAAAGATTTTAGAGAGCAATACTGAACAGGTAGAGACACCTGAACAAAGTAGTATTGTTGAACAAGATGGAGAAATCTATCTTGTAGATGATTCAGCTGAATCGGAACCGGAAGCTACCCCAGATGATGGACAAGTAGCATCGGATAATCAGGAAGCAGAAGAAACATCCACTAAAGAGTATCCTGAAATGTATCAGGGTAAATCACTCGATGAAGTTGTCGAGATGCACCAGAACGCTCAACGCAAAATCTCTGAACAGGGTGACGAGCTGGGTCAGTTGCGAAGTACAATCGAATCTAAACCAAAAGAGATGAATGAAAAAGAAGTGTTTAATCAGATATCATCTGATGAAATACGCAATGCTCTACATGGTGAAAGGGATAAACTCAGCAATCTTGACCAGTACGACCCGGACTATAATGACCAGAAGGTTGTTGTGGACAATATGGAGAGGGATTTAATGATTAAAACCAGCGAAGAAGCAGTTCAAACCAGAATGAATGAATCGGATAATCGTGCATTTATGCAGGAACAGTCTGAGCAGTTCAAACAGGATGGTGTTGAAATAGATGACAACGATTTCGGGCAGCTCACTGAACAGGCAATGAATTATACAACTAATGGTCGATTAGATGGAAATTCATACGCTAAGGCACTAATTGATGTATATGGCATGGATATGGTGACTAAGCATTATGCAGTTCAGGGGGAGCAAAAGGCGAGAAACGACATAGCCTCTGCATCAAATAAAGTCGTAGAGAGGGTAGATGTAACAGGTTCCGGCAAAAATGCCAAACTTGTACGATTAAACGATATGTCTTCACCCGAGCGTAGAAAGTTGTTGCAGAACATATCTGACACAGATTTGGAAAGGCTTGTCAAAAATATGAGTTAAACTAAAAGGAGAAAAATCTCATGGAATCCTCACAATCCTTTATTGCGAATGTTGAAGTTCTAAACGAGAAGCTTCGAAGAGAATCTTGGTATAACACATTTTTCGCTAAATTTAGTGGCAATGTTGACATTAGTAAGGACGATAATGGTAACCCGATGTATCAACCATCTGGCAAACCAATTGAAATCCTGAACCAGTTTATTTCACAAGGAAGAGATAATATGCTCATTCCTTTCCTGAAAAGACTTTCAGGAGCACCTGTTATGGGTGATACTGTTCTTAAAGGTACTGGTGAAGACCAGACGATGAATTGGTTGCGTTCTTATGTTAACCAGACACGAAAAGCAGTGATGAAGAAATCAGGTTCTATGTCGGAGCAACGACAGAAGGTTTTTAAACTCTATGAAGCAGCACAACCACAGCTGTCAGAATGGGTATCCCAATGGGAGAACCAATCTATTTTCCAAGCTTTTTATGAGGGTGTTTCACCCAACTTGAGCTATGGAACAAACAGCGATGGTCTTGGAATTGCGAAACGCTATCATCCAAACTGGTATATGTGTACTGATACTACAGCTGGTACTCTTGCAGCAGTCGCTGCGACTGAAGGTACACTTGCGACAAATGGTGAACTTGATGCTGATATTATTACTGGTGTCACTTGTGATGGTGCAATGACATCGGCATTACTAAGAAAGCTGAGAGTAAAATGTATGCAACTCAGAATCCCACAAATAGTGACCAAATCTGGTTATAAATTTTGGGCTTTGGTTTGTCATCCACAAACTCTTGCAAAACTCTGGACTGACAGCACATTTCAAAATGCTCAGAGGGAAGCTTGGTCTACAAAGATGCTTGATTCACCGGAACTTAATGGTGCTGTTGCATCATATGCCGGGTTCTGCATTTATGAAGACATTGTTGGTATTCGCCAATGGCATAATACTAATATTGGTGTAGATGGTGTTACAGGTACTTTCTTTGGGACAACACACGCCCAAAGAATGGAACCAACAGCTTTGGCAACAACTTACCCATACAACTCAATTGTATTTGGTAATTCAGCTATCGGTAAGGGCGTTGCAGAAGCAGTGCATTTCACCGATGAAGTTGATGACCACAAGAACACAATTGAAGTCGGTGCAGCCATGATAAATGGCTACAACCGGGCTGATTTTGTTGCTGAAAGTGTTTCTGGTGATGGAACACTTGGCTCTACGACAGTATTCTCAAAAGCTAATACAATTTCTAAGGAATTTGATACAGCTGGTGTTGCTGCTACTAACCAAAGTTCGCTAATCATAGCGACCATGGATAATTAGGAGATTGAATAATGGCTAAAAGTGCACAAATGTACAAAGAAGCATATGGCGATGAAACTATCTACATAACATCTACAGGTAATTATGATTACTCTGGAGCTGGTTGGAGAGCTGGAGATAAAACCATTCTGGTTAATGTAGCGATGGCTGATGGTAATTTTATTAGATTACCTGAAGCAACTACCGACCATCTTGGACTTCATGTCAAGGTGGTGCTTGGTATAGCTGTTTTAGATAGACTGTATGTTGGTTTTGTAGATTCAGTTATTCAAGGTGCTGCTGTAGCAGTAGGTGATACTGATGAAGGTCAAGGAAGTTCTTTGGACTATGCTACTTTCATAGCTGACAATGGCGATGGATATAATTCGATTAAATTCGATTTAGATACTGTTGCGTTTGCTGGTGGTACAGGTGGTACAGTATTAGATTTCTGGTATACAGGAGCTGCTGATGTGGTTCTTTATAAAGGAAATTTAATTTCTGAAATTGATAACCCAACAATTGCAACTCACGCTACTACAACTGCTGTGAATGCTTATTAAAAATCTGAAATCTGAGAGGTAATAGCTCAGTATAAAGACAAGGTTTGGGGAGGCTCGATACCTCCCCTGACCACTAAATTGAAACATAAAAGGAGAAATTTATGACTGTAATAGATGGCGATATTCAACAAATCTCCCTTGGGCAGGGTGGTTCAGTCTATGAGAGTGGAACAACAGCAATAACACCACCTTCAGGTAAAAACATGATATCAATAACTGCTGTAGGTGGTGATGCAGTATTTGGTAAACTGATACCAAGCATTAAAAATGGTACAATAATTGGTAATACAACTACATCCTCTGATTATAATGGAGATGCGTTTACCACATTGACTGAGGGTGTTACGATATATGGCAATTGGGAGGGGCTTACATTGTCTTCAGGTGCTGTAATCGCTTATTTCGGATAGTCATGCCATTAGGATTATCTAAATCAATAGTCAGTACTTCTGGAGGAGATAAGTATACAAGAAGTTATATAAAGGATAACCTCAAACTTTATATGCCATATCGTGGCACAGATAATTCTGAAGTCCAATTCGTAGGCACAGGTTCTACCAGCCTTGATGGTCTTAATGACTATATAGACTTTGGAAGTGATATTAATTTAGGTACTTTATCTACTATTTCACTTTGGGTAGGTGGATTATCAAGCACTTCAGACACAAGATACATCTTTGGTTCGGCAACAGCAAACCATTTTGAATTAAGACAGCAGGGTGCAGCAAAGCAATTAACAGTTATAATGGGAGCATCAGGTGATAATGATATATATACATATGCTTTTGATAATTCTGACTGGACTCATCTTGCTTTTGTACGCATTTCTACGACACAATGGACAGTATATATAAATGGAGTTCTTGTAGATACATTAACAGATTCTGATTGGAGTAATGACGATACTAAGATTAGATATATAGGAAGAAATAGTGCAGGATATTATCTTCAAGCTAAAATGAAAAATGTAGCCCTCTGGAATCGTGCTTTAACTGCTACAGAAGTACAGAATGTGATGTATAAGACATATGCAGAAGTAAGTGGCAGACTTGCATCTGGACTTGTGAGTTGGTGGGCTTTGGATGCTACAAGTTTGGGGAGCAATATTCTTGGGAGTTGGACTAATAGTGGTTCATCTCCTTGGACTACTTGGAATGCACCATCTGCTACCTCTGTATTAGAAGCTGATAGTGATGGTAGTGCCACTATGATTGCAACAAATCCATTTACAGCAGTATCAGGGAAAATATATCAACCTTCATTTAATTTAACATTAAATACTGGTAGTCTCCCAGATTGGTCAATAAGAGAAACAACAACAGGTACTATTGGAGATGGTGTAAGTTTTGGCACATCTACATCTGGAGCTAATACAGGAAGCTGGGCAGCTCCTTCATCAAAAACTATGTATTTATTTTTTAGCGTAAGTAGTGTTATATCTAATTTTAGTTTATCAGATATTTCAATTAAAGAAGTCCAAACTGAAGACCTAAAAGGCTCTAATGATGGAACTGTATATGGTGCTACAATAGATACAGACCTATATGGCTCTGACACCCCTGTAAAGCCAAGAGCGGTGGATAACTCGCCAAAAGTACAAGCAGATGCGATTGGAAGTGGGAGTGCGAGTTTTACTGCGAGTAATGATGACTATATAGACTGTGGTGATGCAGTTTCAAGTATAAACTCTTATCCATTTTCAGTAACAGGATGGTTCAAAGCAGAGACTAAAGCTGGAGATGGTCATATATTTACTATTAATGATAAAAGTACAGATAATGTAAAATATGGAGTTATGGTTAGGCATACTTCTGGTGAAGGAGAATTAAGAATATTTGCTCAAAATACTACAAGTGAACCAGCCACTACTACTGGTGCTAACGAATTTAATGATGATAACTGGCATCATTTTGCATCTGTATATGAAAGTGCAACTAATATGAAACTTTATGCAGATGGCGTACATCGTGTTACACAGACTGATAGTGTAACATTCAATAGTGCTACTGATTCATTTGTAATAGGAATAGATAATGAAAATAGTGGTTTAGGTAAAGAATTTCAAGGAGAGATATGTCAAGTAGGTATATGGCAAGGTGCATTAACCCAAGAGAAAATCCAATCTATAATGGAGAAGACTTTTGAAGAATTGACTGCTACTGAGAAGAGTAGTTTGGGGAGTGAGTTGGTAACTAATGGCACTTTTGATTCAGGTTATACAGGATGGACTGCTTCCAGTAGTGCAGACTTGTCATCTGTTTCAGGTGGTAGAAGTGGTAATTGTTTTAAGATTCTTGAAGATGGTTCAGACAATCCTCGGGCTTATGATACTATAACGACAGTAGCCAATAAAGTTTATAAATTTGTATTTTATCATAAGGATATAGATTCTGTTGGGACTACTCCTTATTACGCTATATGGGATGATTCTAATAGTGCATATATATATGGATTAACATTACTTCCAGAAACTATTTCTTCATCATCTTGGGTAAGGCAAGTAGTTTATTTTGCGACACCATCTGCTTGTACTTCTGTGTACATATATTTAATACATAACGCATCATCGGGTGCAGGTACAGCAACATATTTTGATGATGTATCTGTCAAAGAAGTCACCCACGACTTAGTCTCATATTGGGCTTTGGATGAGGGTCTAAAGACTTTGAGTTTTGATTCTAATGATAGGGTTGAAACAGGAGCAGATGGTACTCTTGCAGATGCTACATACTCTTGGTGGATGAAAGCATCAGACACTACTTCTAACAGGCAGACGGCAATATTTGGGCACGGAAGTACATCTATAGGGGCTTTCCATATTCAATTTGATTCAAGCAGACCTCTTCTATATATGAATAGTTCTTGGTATAGATATTTTGCTGATACTTCTGCACAAGATGATGGGAAATGGCATCATTGGATGGTGTTTATAGACGCTGATGATATTACAGGATGTACACTTTATGTAGATGGAGTCGCTATTTCAGTAAGTACTACCTCTACTGGTAGTGGGTCTGCAAATGCTTATACTCAAAGTTTAACAATAGGAAGTCACAACACAAGTGCTAGTGGGGCTCAATTTTTAGGAGAAATGGCTCAATTTGCAGTATGGTCTGGAGATAAGACAAGTAATGCACTTGCTATGACTAATGAAGCTATAGATGCAGATTGGACTGATAATTATTCTGATGATATGACTGGATATTGGAAAATGGATAATGCAAGTACAGTAACAGATTTAAGTGGTCAAGGTAATAATGGGACTGTAGTAGATGCTACTCTTGTAGATGGAGCAGTTCTTGATAAGACTTCAAATAATAATGATGGAGCAATGAATTAATGGCTACCACAATATCATCAGGAACTAATCCTTACAAACTTGGCTCTCCTCCAGATTTTGGTACTCTCTATAGTGGCAGGGCTTTAGAGTTTGATGGTGTTAGTGATTATTTCGGATTTACGAAAATTGAAAATCTTACAGAAGCCACTGTTGCTTTTTGGTTAAAAACAACAAATGCTGGTGGTGGACTAATATATAATACAGGTAATGCTGCTGCATTAACACACGTACGATACTCGTCAGGTAAGATTTCAGTAATAAATGATACTAATCCCACAGGCGATATAGCAATAAGCGATGGTAATTGGCATAGAGTAATAATATTATTCAAACAAAACGGGTCAGGTGCAGATTATTCTCTTTATATTGATGGAGTCGAAGATACTGCTGGTACTTTTCCTGCAACAGGAGTTGGTAGCTATAGTGATGTAGATTTTGAAAGATTTGGGTTCTCTACTTTCTATTTTGATGGGTCTATGACTGATTGTCAAATATGGGATAAAAATTGGTCTTTATCAGATGTACAATATGACTATACACATCCAGAGAAACTAATCACAGACAATAGTGCAGTAACATCTGGTACTACCATATCCAATCTAAAGGCGTGGTATCCTTGTACAGAAGGTAATCCTCGTTCACCCCAGACTACAGTATTTGATGGTTCTCCTAAAGAGTTGGGGAGTGAGTTAATTGGAGATGGAGGATTTGAAAGTGGTACAGATAGTTGGAACTATACGAATACAACTATAAGTCAGTCAACTGATTATGTTAAGAGTGGTACTTATTCATTAAAAGCAGTTCAGAGTGGTGGCTCTTCTGATAGAACCTATAAAGCTTTTACGGCTGTTGTAGGTAAGACATATAAGTTCTCATTTGATACATATAAACCGTCAAGTGGACAAGATGTTGCATATATTATGAGAGTTGCAACTGCATCTGACCACGATACTCCAGTTAGTGAAACTATATCAACATTAGATGCTTGGGTGAATACAACTGGATATTTTACTGCTACTCAAACTGCATTTTTTATAGTTGCTATTCCTCATAATGATTCTGCTGGAAATGATACGGTTTATATAGATAATGTATCAGTCAAAGAAGTCAAAATGGGCAATCATGGTACTACTACTTTTATTGGGGATGAGTTAAATGCACAAGCAAATGCTATTACTCCTTCAGGCTCTTCTGCAAGTGAAGCAAACGATGCAGCTGGATGGACTAATGCTGGAATGAGTACTCTTGCATCAGATACTAGTTACGAAACAACTGGTACATATTCTTTAAAAATAGTAGCTTCGAGTAATGGTCAATATGCTCATACTAATTTTACAACAGTTGCAGGAAGGAGTTATAGATTCTCTTGGGATAGAACAATTACTAACCATGATGCCCAGTCTAAATTTGATTTTAAAGTAGGAACAAGTGCAAATAATAATTCTCTTGGAGAAATAGATTCTTATGCTTCCAACACAGGAACTGGCACGATAACAGGTGAATATGTAGACATTGTAGCAACCACAACATCTACCTTTTTTACAGTTGCAGAAGATGGGTCTGATAATGATGGGATTTTGTATTTAGACAATTTATCTGTCAAAGAAATAGGTGTCGCCACAGGCTGGACAACTGCCGATGCAGAGCCTTTAATTCCACAGACAGCTTTGATGGGGATGAGTAAGCCTATGGTGTTTGATGGTTCTAAAAATTATGTAATACTAGATTCGTCCATTGCTATCACTAATGCACAATGGACTCTTTCTGGTTGGTATTATTTTAAATCATTTTCAGACCCACAGGGTTATCCTCATTTATTTAGTTTAAATGTTGCTTCTGTTAGTTATATTAGAATTAAAGATGATGGTAGTGAGCTGTATTTAGAGACAGATTCTAATGGAGATGACGCAACTCTTGTTTTTACTACTGAATTATCTATCAACACTTGGTATCATATAGTTGTAACAAGGAATGGTGATGTATGGGGGTCATACTTAAATGGTACTTATAAAGCTTTTGCTGATGAAACAAGTGGGGGTAATTCTCTTACTATAGATAGATTTGGTGGTGAAGGTAATGATAGTAGAACATTAAATGGTATGATAAACGAAGTTTCTATATGGGATGATGTTTTAACTCTTGCAGAAGTACAAGAATTATTCAATGATGGAGTACCTTTGGATGCTACTACACATTCTGCCTCTGGTGATGACTTAGTTGGATACTGGAGAAATGATGGGGCATCAAGTTGGGAAGATAGGAAAGGTTCAAATGATGGCACTCCTACTGGCTCTCCAGACACAATCCTCCTCCCAGAAGGCACTACCACAGGCAAAGACATATTAGGCTTTCCACTCACACATACGAATAATGGGTGGCTGAATCTTGATGGGCAATCTATTACTGGTCATTTAGATTATAAACAATATGTAGATTTTACTGAGATAGATTTAGGAGAATTATGCACACTGTCTTGCTGGGCAAAGAGAGATAATACTACTAATAATGAAATGGTATTTGGTAATGATGCAAGTTATGTTTTTTATTTTAATGGAGCAAATGATGTTACTATCAGAGTAGATGATACTAATGTTCTTACATTTGATGTTGCTGATGTACAAACTGCTTTAGCGAGAACTAATTGGGTATACTGGACATTTGTAAGAGATACTACAACAACAGGTAAGTTGTATGTGGACGGAGTTTTAGAGGATTCTGATACTAATGGTAGCATAAGTGGGACAACTGCTATCTCAAAGATAGGTTCTGATGATGATGGTCAATATTGCTTTGCTGGTAGTATAGATGAATCTCGTGCATACAACAGAGCATTATCAGCAACAGAAATTTTAAAGAATTATAAACATGGGTTAAGCAAACATTCATAGGAAAATATTATGGCACATTACGAATTATACATTTGTTTAAAGAAAACTACATACGAGTCAGCAGTACCGAGTGTACTACAACCAAAACTGGGATGGAAGGTACTGGCAGATGACAGACCTACTGATTCTAATACAGTAGCAGAGATTAAGGCTTGGATGGATTCAAAGAGCCTTAGTTATGCATCAGATGACCTGAAAGCAGATTTGCTTGATAAGGTCGATTCTACTCCTACTGAGGCATATACACCAACTTGGAAAGAAAGTGCCTTCAAGGGCAAATTAGGGGCTCCTAGAGTGAGTCTGGATGGTAACTTGATTATAGTAAAGGGTGAGTTCAGCGTAAAAGAGGGTGAACTAACTGCTATAGTAGCTTTAGGTTCTGGTATGGATTATCCTAATAACTCTGTATTAACTAAGACAGAAGCACAGACTCTGGCAAATGGCAGTCTGTTTACAGTGAGTGAATGATGATAGAGATATTTGCTGAATATGGTGTAATTGGAGTAATGGTAATGTTATTTGCAGGTCAGATGGTATTCTTACA
>Ga0114899_1000331_pt1 | contig 35613 bp, 34 predicted proteins | sample MalvireepMed_215_FD_83497 | JGI IMG/M metagenome (GOLD analysis project Ga0114899, IMG submission 83497) | Marine viral communities from the Global Malaspina Expedition - Malaspina viral metaG DeepMed_215 | ecosystem: Environmental > Aquatic > Marine > Oceanic | place: Mediterranean Sea...
GTCTAATATGATAGATGAACTTCTTCAGCGTGGACTGAACGCTGCCGCTAACGCCAATAATTTACAAGAACTTGAACAAGTCAAAGTCGAGTTTTTAGGTAAAAAAGGCGAACTAACTCAGCAGTTAAAATCTTTAGGTAAGTTACCCGCTGAAGAAAGACCGCTTGCTGGCGCTGCAATTAATAAAGCCAAGCAAACAATTCAAGCTGAACTTGATGGGTTTAAAGATAAATTTGAGCAAGCTGCGATTAATTCTCAACTATCAGATGAAACCATTGATGTGACGCTTGCTGGTCGTAATGAGCAAATGGGTGGTATTCATCCCGTAAACCGTACATTAGAACGTATTGTTAATTACTTCTCTCAAATTGGATTTGGAGTAGAAGAAGGCCCAGAAGTCGAAGATGATTATCACAACTTTGAAGCGCTCAATATTCCAGGCCATCACCCTGCAAGAGCAATGCACGATACTTTTTATTTTGGTAATGGCGACTTGTTAAGAACCCATACTTCACCCGTTCAAATTAGAACAATGGAAAGAAAACAGCCGCCAGTCAGAATTATTGCGCCAGGTCGCGTTTATCGTTGCGATTCAGATCTAACCCACACACCAATGTTTCATCAAGTTGAAGGGTTATTAGTTGATAAAACGACTTCATTTACCGACTTAAAAGGCGTGCTAGATGAGTTCTTAAAGCACTTCTTTGAAAATGATAATTTAAAAGTTCGATTTAGACCGTCTTACTTTCCATTTACAGAACCTTCAGCAGAAGTCGATATTGAATGTGTGATGTGTAGTGGTAAAGGTTGCCGAGTTTGTAGCAATACCGGCTGGCTCGAAATCTTAGGTTCTGGCATGGTTCATCCGAATGTATTGGAATCTGTTGGTATTGATAGTGAAGAATATACGGGTTATGCCTTTGGTATGGGGGTTGAGCGAATGACAATGCTGCGTTATGGCGTTAATGATTTGCGCCTTTTCTTTGAAAACGATTTACGCTTCTTAAGACAGTTTAATTAAAGCAAATAAAAACAGCTCTCGAAAATGAGCAATTAGAAACGCATAAAAGATTATCGGAAATAATAATGAAAATTAGTGAAAATTGGTTAAGAACCTGGGTTAACCCAAGCATTACTACAGATGAGTTAGTGGCTAGCCTAACTATGGCAGGTCTTGAGGTTGACGGTGTAGAAGTATTAGGCGCGGAGCTAGAAGGCGTTGTGATTGGTTTAATTGAAAAAGCAGAGCAACATCCAGAAGCAGACAAATTACAAGTTTGCACGGTTAATGTTGGCACTGAAGAAAACCTACAAATTATCTGTGGCGCTCCAAATGCGCGTGAAGGCCTGAAAGTAGCCGTTGCTACTATAGGATGCATTCTACCGGGCGATTTTAAAATCAAAAAAGCTAAACTTCGTGGAGTAGCCTCATTTGGTATGCTTTGTTCTGGTAAAGAGCTGCAAATTTCAGAGGAAAGTGATGGCATCATGGAGATAGATGCTGGCGCGACGATTGGTACTCAGTTGGTTGACCATTTGAACCTTAAAGATAATGCGATTGATATTGATTTAACACCGAATCGTGGGGATTGTTTAGGCATTAAAGGCGTTGCAACTGAAGTTGGTGTACTCACTCAAACATCTGTCAATTCAATTGAAATTAAAACTGCCAAAGTCACAATTGATGATAAAGTTGAAATTAAACTAAATGCTCCAGCAGCTAACCCTCGTTTTGTTGCTAGAGTAATCAAGGGCGTAAATATTAAAGCTGAAACGCCTGAATGGATGAGAACAAGATTACAAGGTTCTGATATTCGTTGTATTGATCCTGTAGTAGATGTGACTAACTATGTGATGTTAGAACTAGGCCACCCAATGCATGCATTTGACTTAAATAATGTCAAAGGGGCGATCGAAGTTCGTTACGCAAACCAAGACGAAAAGTTGGTGTTATTAGACGACTCAGAAATAGCGCTGAAAACCGATACTCTAGTGGTTGCAGATGAAGATAAAGCTTTGTCTATTGCCGGTATTATGGGAGGTAAACATTCTGGCGTTAGTCAAGACACAACCGATTTACTGCTAGAAGTGGCACATTGGGAGCCAATAAGCATTGCAGGTAAAGCAAGAAGTTATGGTTTGCACACCGATGCATCTCACCGTTTTGAACGTGGCGTCGATTATAATCTTTGCGTAGATACTATAGAGCGAGCAACTGAGCTTTTACTTGAAATTGTCGGCGGACAAGCAGGTCCAGTTGTTGATGCGATTGATGATGAAAACTTCCCAAAACCTCGTAGCGTTAATCTAAGACGTGCAAGAATTAAACGTGTATTAGGTATTGTGATTGAAGATAGTCAAGTAGAAGACATTCTGACACGTCTGGACATGAATTTGACATCGACCGACGAAGGCTGGATGGTTGATATACCCAGTAAACGATTTGATATTTCAATTGAAGCTGATTTAATTGAAGAGTTAGTTCGTATTTACGGTTATAACAATGTGCCAAGCGTAAAACCATTTGGCGAAATGTCTATGATCAGACAACCTGAGAATCGTCTACAAAAATTGCAAGTCGCTCGAGCCCTTGCCAATCGCGGTTATCAAGAGGCAATTACATACACTTTTGTCGACAAAGATTCTCAGCAATTAATCGACCCTAGTCTAGAGCCATTACCATTACTAAATCCAATATCATCTGAGCTAGGCGTAATGCGGACATCAATTTGGCCGGGTTTACTAAAAGCAATTGAATATAATCAAAAGCGTCAACATGATCAGGTTAAGTTTTTTGAAACTGGACTTAAATTTGTACCAACAGATGATGGATTAGTACAAACACCTGTCATCTCAGGAGCCATTAGTGGACGCCGTTTAGCTGAAAACTGGGAAGCGCAAAATGAAAAAGTTGATTTTTTTGATTTGAAAGGTGATTTACAAGCCATTTTAAAGCTAACAGCCGCTGATCAGCAATTTAGCTTTGTTGCATCGCAGCGGGATGGGCTTCATCCTGGACAAACAGCCAATATATTAAGAAATGGCCAAGTCTGCGGAGTTATGGGGAAATTACATCCTCAAACTCAAAAAGAATTTGATTTAGATGAACCTGTATATGTGTTTGAAATAGAGCTAAAACGCTTACTTGCAAGAAAGTTGCCTAAATTCAGTCCCTTATCAAAGTTTCCAATAATTCGTCGAGATCTGGCTATTTTGGTAAAAGAAAGCGTGACATCTACGCAAATTGTTGATTTAATTGGACAAACGGCGAAAAATTGGCTAAATAATATTGTGATATTCGATATTTATCGCGGTAAGGGCATAGAGCCTGGTTTTAAGAGCATTGCTATAGGATTTACTTTGCAACGCTCTGATCGGACATTTAAAGATTCCGAGATAAGTAAAACCATGGATAGAATTATTTCCGCGTTAACAGACAAACTGGGTGCAGTTTTGAGGGATTAGCGATGGCATTAACTAAAGCAGATATGGCAGAGCGTTTATTCGAAGACTTAGGTCTTAATAAGCGAGAAGCCAAAGAAATGGTTGAAGGGTTTTACGAAGAAATTCGAGATTCTTTGGCCAACAATAAACAAGTTAAATTATCCGGTTTTGGAAACTTTGACTTACGTGATAAAAAACAACGTCCTGGACGTAATCCAAAAACTGGCGAAGAGATCCCAATTAGCGCGAGAAGAGTTGTAACTTTTCGACCGGGGCAAAAACTCAAAGCCCGAGTAGAGGCCTATGCTGGAAGCGAGCAACAATAACGAACTGTTACCGATACCGGATAAACGTTATTTCACCATTGGTGAAGTAAGCGAGCTTTGTTTGGTTAAGCCACATGTTTTACGTTATTGGGAACAAGAATTTCCTCAACTAAAGCCCGTTAAAAGACGTGGTAATCGTCGGTACTATCAACGAGACGATGTATTAGTGATCCGTGAAATTCGTGAGCTTTTATATGATCAAGGGTTTACCATTGGTGGCGCACGCCAACAACTAGAAGCTGAAGAAAATGCTGCTGATCCTCAAGCTATTCAAGCAATCATTAGTGAACTTGAAGGTGTTTTAAAAATACTGGCTCACTAACTCTTAATTAAATGTATATTACACAAGTGTTAGTTAAGCTAAGGCTTGCAAACTTCACAAGATTCGGTAATATGCCGTCTCGGTTTCCCCTAAGTAATAACCTAATTCAGTTTCAAAAATCGGAATGTGGCGCAGCCTGGTAGCGCACTTGTTCGGGGTACAAGTGGTCGGAGGTTCAAATCCTCTCATTCCGACCAATTTCTAACTTTAAATCATTATTATTCATTTATCTCAAAACGAATTTTTTGTTTTAATTCAAAAACATAGTTATACTTTAAACTCATTTTAAAATGAATTATGGGTATCTATTTTTTGCGAATTAATGGATTAATAGTATTTCTTTTTGTCATCTTATTGGCTGCAAATCCTGTTTTTGCTTTTGAGACAAATAAGATCGCCATTTTCTATCCTGAAGCTAAAGAACCTTATCGTTCAATTTATCAAGAAATTATCTCTGGCAGCCAACAGGCATTAGACGATGATAATTCATCTAAGGAGCTGGAACATTTTGTTTTAAAAAAAGATTTTGAAACAAAACAAATAGTCGCTCAGTTAAGACAGCAACAAATTGACAAACTCATTGTATTAGGGCGCTCAGGATACAAGTTAGCTAAAGCATTAAGTAAACAGTACCCAAAAGAATTTAACGTGGTCTCAGGGGCATTACCAATTACTCCCAATGGCGTTTCCGGGATCAGCTTAATTTCTGATCCCGCTTATTTATTTAACTACCTTAATCAGGTAGCGCCTGATGTTCTCAAAATTCATGTTGCTTATAGTAAAAGAAACGAGTGGTTAATTGAGTTAGCTAAAAAAGCTGCTGAAAATAGAGGACTAACTCTAAACCTTAAAAAAGTTGTCAGCACTAAAGAAGCTATTGAGTTCTATCAAACTCTTTTTGATTCTGACATTTCAAAACAAGATGCTATCTGGTTACCGCTTGATAGAGTTTCATCACACGACAAAATTACTTTACCTTTGATTTTAGAAAAAGCCTGGTCGAGAGATATTGTGGTTTTTTCCAGCAAACCATCACACGCCAAACGCGGCGCATTATTTTCTACTTATCCAGATAATTTCGCATTAGGTCAACATCTTTTTAAAATGGTGCAAGAGCTAGCTAAACAACCTGAACAAAAACAATTTGCCGCATTAAGCTCTTTGCAGCTGGCGGTTAACTTAAGAACTGCTGCGCACTTAGGCTTGAAGTATAGCTCCGAGCAACAACAACAATTTAAATTAACTTTTCCTGAGTAATTATTTAAATGGCGCTAGCAAATTTAACATTTAAATCGAAGGCGAGTTTTAAACGACAGTTGATCAGTTTTTTTATTATCAGCGCTGGTATTTTAGCTATCACAACTTCAATTATTACTGCTTGGCAAACCAGCCAGAAAATTACAACCACAACAATTGATAATGGTTTGCAAGTCACTAGCAACTTTGCCGAACAAAGTGTTTTAGCATTGTTAACGGATAGTGAAGAAAATGCTGAAGAAGCTGTGGGCAGAGCCTTGGGCTTTAAGTCTGTGTTTGCTGTTGCAGTGTTTAAAGCGAATGGTGAGTTATTGAGTGCTTCGACAAAAACATCAGATAAAACTTTTTTCGTTGAATCAGAAGAAATATTAGACTCGACCCAGTTATTTAAGGAGTTAGATGACCTATGGGTATTTGTAGCCCCTGTTTTTTTTATCGATGATGAATTTGACCTTGATATGGTGGAGCCTGATGATGAGAGTCAGGAAAAGAAAAAAATAGGCTATGTTGTTGTTGAATACGATAAACAAAGTTTACATCAAATCCAACGATCTATTTTTATAAGTAATATGACTATTGGCAGCATTGTCGCTGTACTTTTAGCGTTTGTGATGCGGTTTGGCATCAACCGCTTAACTAGACCATTATCAGATTTATCACAAACTATGGCGACAGCAAGAGATTCAAGTTTTTATCCTAAAGCTCAAGTGATAGGGGCGTCAGAAATTCGTCAAATGGCGATAACTTATAATCAGATGATGTCGAATTTGGAAGAGCAGAATACTGCATTAGAAAAACATCGCGCAACTTTAAAGTCAGAAGTAGAAATTAGAACGCAAGAATTAAAAGTTGCTCGTGATTCTGCTTTAACTGCCAGTCGACATAAGTCTGAGTTTTTAGCCAATATCAGTCACGAATTAAGAACGCCATTGCAGGCAATTATTGGTTATACCGATTTGGTCAGAGAAGACCTTGAGTTAGAGTGTATGGATCCACAAGTAGAAGATTTAAATAAAAGTATTCGAGCTGCCAATAATTTATTGGCATTAATCAATAATATTTTAGACTTGGCAAAGATTGAAGCGGGTCGTATGGATCTTTATTTAAAGCCGACAGATACCGAGTATTTAACCGATGATACCCTAGAGACGGTTCAGCCAATGGAAGACGCAAATAATAATAAGCTAACAATTGAAAAAGGCGAATTATCTGAATCACTGATTTTGGACAGACAAAAAGTGATGCAAATATTTTTAAATTTATTGAGTAATGCTTGTAAGTTTACTAAGAATGGTGAGATTGTTTTTGCAATATACAACGACCGTCATAACCTCAATTTTTCAATTAAAGATAATGGAGTTGGAATACCTCAAGATAAACTGGACTTTATTTTTGAAGAGTTCACTCAAGTTGATGGCAGTCAAACACGAAAGTTTGAAGGTACAGGCTTAGGTATGGCTATCACTAAAACCTTTTGTGATCTTATGGATGGGAAAATTGAAGTTGAAAGCCAAGTTGATATTGGCACAAAGTTTAGCGTTAAAATACCATTGAAAAAATAATTGTCAGTGTCTTAATTGAATGTTGATTTAAGTAATGAATCACTTGAGATATATCTGTTTTTTACTACACTAGTTAAGTGTTAATTAATCATAAGCTGTACCAAAATAAACTATAAAAAAGGTGCTTAAAATGTCTTTTGCTCGAAATTTAATTAGTCTCTCTGTTGTACTCGCGCTCTCTTTTTCTTCCCAACAAATTTTTGCTGAGGACTTTGATGATGAAATGGAAGATGATCTAGCAGATTATTATGGTGATGAAGATTTTGTGAGTATAGCGACAGGAACAAAACAACTAATTCATCGAGCGCCATCTATGGCCACTGTCATAACAAGAGAAGAAATTGAACTTCAAGGAGCATTGGATATCGACGAAGTCCTTGAAAGTGTCCCTGGCTTACATGTTTCTTATCGACCTGGTAATCATCTACCAATTTATACTTTCAGGGGGGTATATAGTGTATTTAATCCACAAGTATTGATGTTAATTAACGGTGTGCCAATTACAAACATTTTTGTTGGAAATAGGAATCAACTTTGGGGGGGGATGTCATTAAATTCAGTTTCTCGAATTGAAGTTATAAGAGGACCTGGCTCGGCAATTTATGGAGCAGATGCTTCGGCTGGAGTAATTAATATTGTGACGCTATCTGGTGAATCCAAAAAAGGAACAAATTTAGGATTAAGAACAGGAAGTTTTGATACTACTGATTTTTGGGTTACTTATGCTTGGTCAGAAGAGTCGATGACAGGATTTGTTAGCTATGAAAAACATAAAACTGACGGTTTTGAACAGTTTATTGAATCAGATCAACAAACATTTCTAGATGGTGTTTTTTCAACAAATGCAAGTCTAGCCCCTGGGTATGCAGATCATTACAGAGATAACGATGAATTGAGATTTAGTTTAAAGAACGACAATTTTGTGTTTAATGCTGGATATCAAAAACGAATAATTGGTGTAGGACTAGGGGTTGTAGACGTGCTTGAAGATGGCTCTGTTGAATCTAGTAAACGTTGGAATTTTGATTTTAGTTATTCTTCAAAGGAAATTATTGAAGACTGGGAATTGTCAGCTAAATTTTCTTACTTTGATACAAGTCAGGAGGTTGATACTTTTTTGATGATTTTCCCTCCTGGTGCTGATATTGGTTTTGGTGCGCCATTCCCCGACGGAGTAATAGGCAATCCTGAGGTTTTTGAAAGACATTATCGAACAGGGGTTGTCTTAAGAAATTTGACATTAAACGAGCATAAAATTACCTTTGGGCTTGGTCACGACATTTCTGATTTATATAAAGTTCAGGAATCCAAAAATTTTGCTTTCGGTCCAAACGGTGAGTTTTTAACACCAGGAAGCCCTGTAGTAGATGTAACTGACACTCCTTATATATTTTTACCGGAAGATGATCGTTCTAACTCGTACCTATATGTTCAGGATGTGTGGGATATAGCAAAAGATTGGGAGCTAACTGCAGGCCTAAGGTATGACAAATATTCTGATTTCGGGGCAACAACTAACCCAAGATTGGCGCTTGTTTGGGCATCTAGTCAAAAATTAACAACTAAGTTTCTCTATGGGAGGGCTTTTCGAGCGCCATCTTTTGCTGAAATGAGAAATATTAATAACCCAAGTGTATTAGGTAACCCTGATTTAGATCCCGAGACAATTGATACATTAGAAGTAGCGTTTAGCTACCTACCTGATTCACATTTAAAATCAGAACTCAGTTTCTTTGCATACAATTGGCAAGATATTATCAATTTTGTTCCCGATGAAGGTGCGACAACCAGTACTGCCAATAATGTTGGTGAACAGGACGGTTATGGGATGGAGTTCGAAATTAGTTGGTCACCCAACAATGATTTTGATTTAATTGCAAACTATTCTTGGCTGTCCGCGGAGGATAGTATGGGAGTAGACGTGCACTCGGTACCTGGCCAACAATTGTATTTAAGAGGTGCTTATTCGATTAATCAAGATTGGACATTTGCTTTAAAATCAAACTGGGTTATGGATAGAAAAAGATCATTTGATGACTTAAGAAATTCTATAGACGACTATAACTCTACCGACATGAAGCTCGCATGGAACCTACCAAATTCGAATTTTAAAGTTGCATTGATAGCTAAAAACATCTTTAATTCAGATGCAAGAGAACCAACAGCAAATAAAGGCTCGGTAGTAAACCTACCCGGCGATTTACCGCTTCCTAGAAGAGCGATCTTTCTAGAAGCATCGATGAGATTTAACTAGATATATTATTTTAGTTCTCTAATTGACGGTCCTGTATACTCAATGTCATTACAGTGCTGAGGCAAGAAAGAACCTGGAGTACGATTAGTAAAGTCAACATAACAAGCCATCACACCGCTAGATACCACTAGGCTTTTAATTTGGTATATTTCATTTGGTGTGAAACTTTGATCAGATAAGAATGCTGAAGTGTAGCCTCCAATATTTATGCCTAGTTCGTATTCTTTTTCTAAAAATTCACCTAATTTGTAAGCTAAATCTAGATGCTCTCCGACTTTAAAGCCGAGGTCAGCTGTCATCTTCTCATGTGGTTTTATCCGTTCGTCATTTCTTTTGACTGGTCTAGCATAGCCGGTAATGACCGGACTATTATTTTTAAAGTTGCATTGTTTAACTATATCAATAATTGTTTTACCATTTTTATAATCTAGAAGTGTTTTTTGAATAAATTCCATGCCAATTTTATTAGTTTGATTACCTCCATACGCACGAGAATCAGAGGCCAAACTTCCTGCAATGGTAGCTGCGACGGCTGAAGTTTTGTTGGTTCCTGCGAGAGCTCCTATTTGGTTACACCAAATTCGAGAATCAGGGTAACTCATTCCTATAAAGTTGCCTTCCAACCACTTTGCTAAGTTCTTATGAATTAGCTTACCTGTAACGTTTAATACTATCATTTGCATATAGGATACTTTACCTAAGAGTTCATTCATCATTGAGTAGCCATGAGAATAAACATCTTCACCACCAATCCATTTACCAATTTTAGTTGTGACATGGTTTCGTTGAGATTCCCAATACTCAACGTTTTCCTCCAATGCTCTAGTTTTCGTATTCATATTGGCTATCCTCTAAAAATGGCATTGATTTTATTGGTTTATGTGTTTGTTCTAGGCCATGAGCAAGAATTCCTGGGGCACAAATTAACTGAAACATCGCTGCACCTTCCCTTGGTGAAATACCGAGGTCTAAGAATACTGCAGCAGCTAACCCTGTGGGCAACCAATCGATATCATTTCTCCCAATGTTGTCAATTAGTTGCGAGAACCAGTGAAAAGCATTACCTGCACCATTTAGCGTTCCGATATGTTTAGCCAAGTTGCAACAGACAATATCTTTTTGACCATAGGCGGTACCAAGACCTGGAATTAATCTATGTTGGCTAGTATTACAGTCGCTCGATAAATCAATTCTCTTTAGGGCTAACTCATGAGGTTCGTTCATATGTTTTTTTATAAAATGCATTGATCGTTCTACTTCGATTGTTCCGTCGATTTCTCCGCCTAAAACATTTAGTCCAATTGGCAGAATATGGGCTGTATTTGTTTTGCTTATACCTGCCACCATAGCCGCTCGTACCGCTGGATTTCTAGGGCCTAAATTAATTAGTGCTATCATAAGAGCATTCATAAGAGTGACGGCATCTTCGCTTGGAAACTCTCCAGTATTTAGTAATAATAATACTTCAAGAAAAGATTTTTTCTGTGTGAGCTCAGTTAGCTCATAGCCAAATAAATAACGGTTTTCAGCTACAAAGGGGTTACTTTCTAACGGTTTCTCAAAGCAAATAGATGTTGTCGTTTTTTGCGCGTAATCAAATTTTTCTTTATTCTTCATCTTATCCTCCAGGTGTAGCTGAACCACTTTCATCAGCCAATCCCTTAACTCTTTGACCCATAGGCGGGACTTCGTCAGGATCAATCAATAAATTAATCATGGTTGGGGACTGTTTTTCACCTAACCGTTTCCAGTCAATAGCTAATAATTCTTCAGGCGTTTTAATAGTGATCCCCTCAATGCCCATAGCTTCAGCCATTCTTGCATAATCAATATCCGGCAGCTGAAACCCAACTTCTTCGGCGCGGCCGAGTTTCTGTCCATGTTTTACCATCCCAAGAACGCCGTCATTTAGCACTACAAAAATCACAGGAATGTTATGTTGCAGGGCAACTGTTATTTCTTGACCTGCCATTAAGTAACTGCCATCCCCTGTGACACAAACCGATGGCTGCTTACTACCAAAACAAGTGCCAATAGAAGCGCCCACAGCCCAGCCCATTGAGCCAAATCCCATAGCGATATGATAATAACCACGAGCGCTCGCTCGGTGATAATAATGAGTGAACCAAGCCCAGGCATTGCCAGCATCCAAATGAAGCCGGAATGAAGAAGGGATCCTTCTGGCAAATTCAGTCGCGATCCTTTGCGGTTTCAAAGGAGCAGCATCGGAATAACAAGATTCAGGATCATTTAATATGACTTGATAGCCATGGTCTGTATTAGTTGAATGTTGGGATAAATAATTTTGTTTTACTGGGTCTACAGCATCCCAACTGCGTCCCCACTTTATTCCTTCACGCACATTTTTATTGAGCTGCTTAAATATTGATTTCATATCTCCACAGACGTGGTGCTGCGCCATGGGTGAACGAGAAAAGTGCTCAACGGTTGAGTCTATATGCACCAGTCGGTCACTTAATAGATGAGATTGCCAACCACCCGTACCTAACTCCGTAATAGGTGTGCCGACGGCTAGCACTAAATCAATTGTGTCATCTTGCATGGTTTCTTGTGCGCTTTGATGGCCTGCAAAGCCGTAAACACCGCGATAAAGTGGATGAAAACCATTGATCCAGCGTTTGCCTGCTGGACCTGTCATTATCGGCGCTTGAGTGAGTTCGGCAAACTCCATGATTTCATCAATCGCAGTGCCGCAACCTTTACCCAGGAAAAGTGCTACTCTCCATGCGCTAGATAGCATGTCGGTGAGCTTATCCACAGCAGAGTTGTCGGTCAGAGTAAATTCTTGCACAAGGCGACCAGTTTTAACTTCGCTACTCTCAGATGCCTTTTGGCGTAATATATCGGCAGGAATACTAATATGAGCAGGGCCTGCCGGTGTTCGATTTGCAGTCATAATGGCAGAAATTAACTTGCTGTTGAGCTGCTCGGTATGTGAGACCAAGGTATTATAACGAGTACAATGTCTGAAAATTCCGACCGTATCTATTGCAGTGCAAGAGGATTCTTGCAGTGCATTTTTGCCAAATTTTGGTAATGGGGTTTGCGCTGTGATCACCAGCATTGGCACATAGTCGGCGTAAGCAGAAGCTACTCCGGTTAATAGGTTAGTGCTACCCGGACCGGTTGTGGCACAGCAGACGCCCAGTTTTCCTGTTTCTCTGGCGTATCCTTCTGCCATAAATGCCGCACCAGCTTCATGGCGTGCCACAATAATTTTTGGTGCGTTGATATTTTTTTGACGAGCCAATGCATTATAAAATGGTTCGATAGCCCCGCCTGGCACGCCAAATACAAACTCGACTTCCAGCACTTTTAAATACTCAACGATTAAATCAGCGTTATCCCATCCCTTGTTAAGCCTAATTTTTTTTTCGAAATTCTTTCTGGCCTGCAAAGACAGGTTCATAAGTTACCTCGCGGTTATTGAGCCTCAAAACTAAATTATATGTTTCTATTATTTTTGAGTGTTTTTGTTGCTTAGTATCAGATTCAAAATTTTTCATATTGAAAATAATATCAGCTACTAAAACTCTCATCGAGATGGAGTAGTGTCAAGTTGTTTGTTTTTTAAGGCTTGCTAATCATGGTGGTTAAGCGGTTGTTTATTATCTGAAAAATTAGAATAATTCATCGACGGGTTTAGGTTTTCCTAGGTGGTATCCTTGAGCGTAAGTAACACCAATTTCTTGTAATATTTTTAATGCTTCTTCATTTTCAACAAATTCAGCGACGGTTTTTTTGTTTAATGCAGTTGCGACCTCATAAATTGCTTTTACTAATGCTCTATCGACAGGATTGGTTGCAAGATCGATAACAAAAGAGCCGTCTATTTTGACCGATTGAGCAGGCAGTTGTTTAAGGTAATTAAAAGTACTAAAACCGGTGCCAAAATCATCGATTGAAAAGGCACAACCTAATTCACTTATTTTTGTAATGATTTGCTGTGTTGCGTCAATGTTGCTCAAGCTCGCGCTTTCTGTCAGTTCAAATATGATCCGCTTGCCATCGACTTGGTACTTATCTAGTTTTTCTTTGATCAAGGGCACCAAACGCTTGTCACTAAAACCTTGTGCAGACAGGTTGATTGCGATTTTAGTTAATTGGTTGTGGTCGGCTAAATATTTAATCGCCTTGCTCACCACTTGTCTATCCAATAAACTCATTCCACCTTCGCGTTCTAAAGCTGGGATAAATTCGCCGGGCGAGACAATCTTATTTTCAATTTGTAAGCGGACCAATGCTTCGTGATAAACCGTTTGGCGAGAATTAATTTCGACCACAGGTTGAAAATAGAGCACTAGGTTATCATCGGCGACTGCTTGTTGTAGTTTTCTTGCCCACTCTAGGCTTGCTTGTAATTCTTTACTATGCGAATCATCACTGGCATAAATATGAGCTAAGTTACGTCCTTGTTTTTTGGCTGCATAAAGGGCGATATCGGCTTGCTTCATATACTCTTCAGCCATGGCTTCAAGCCCGCTGATTTCTGAGATACCAATTGAGCAATTCACTTTAAATATTTGATCTTCAACTTTAAATTGGTATTCATCGAGCTGCTTACAAATATCTTCGGCCAGTGTCAGCGCAGTTTCTTGATCGGTATTTGGAAAAAGTAGGGCAAACTCATCGCCACCAATACGAGAAAGAATATCAGACTCTCTTAGTCTCGTTTGAATTAACGCTGAAATATTTTTTAGTACCAAATCGCCTTGATGATGTCCTAATGTATCGTTGATGACTTTAAAGTGATCTAAGTCGACATAAAGCAGCGCATGAGGGCCATGACCTCTAGCGGCTGTTGCTGTAAATTGCTTTAATTCGGTTTCAAAATAATGACGGTTAAATAACCCAGTTAAACCATCATGCATCGCGAGATATTCGAGGTCTTGCTGAGCTTTTTTACGTGAGGTGATGTTATCAATAGTGCCAGAAACATTTCTGCTTTTGTGGTCTTTAGAAAGCGTCATTTCAAAACGCGCCTCGACCCATAAATCTTCATCACGTTTGTTTTTTAATCTAAATTCAAAATGATGAGAAGCAACATTGCCGGATAAAATGGTTTCTAATTCATTTGAAATAAAATTTCCCGGTAGTTCTGAGTGTTCCATAAACTCTAAAAATGATCGTTGATGACTTTCATCAATTGAATAACCAGTGAGTTTTTCCCATGCTTTATTGAGAAAACTAATATCACCTTTGGTATCTAATTCAATCACCACGCTACCCAGTTTGTCTAATAATTGCTGGTGAGCTTCCCAAACCCGTTTATATTCACTACGACTTTCATTCAGTGATTCGACCTTGGTAGCAAATTGAGCGTTTGAAATCATAAAGTCTTCGCGACGTGATGCCGTCTCGCAAGCTCGGCGTAGCTGTTCTGCTCGAAAGGGTTTGGTAATAAAATCTGACGCGCCCGCAAGCACTAACGCTTCGGCCAACTCCATGGTGTGGTGAGCCGTCATGATCACAACAGATTGTGATGGTTTTTCCTGCATTATTTTTTCGAGTACTTGATTGCCTGAAATGCCAGGAAGCATAACGTCGAGCAATACCAAGGAATATTGTTTTTTCTGCCACATGGCTAGCCCGGTTTCTCCATCTAAGGCACTATCGATTTTAAAGCGATGATTCAAAATACGGTTTACTAAATGGCTAGTATCGGGATTATCTTCTATTACCAATAATGAGAGCTTTTCCATATCTTCAAGCGGAGTGAGCTGATCATTATTGATGATATCAAGTAGTTTTGAATGATCTTTATAAGCAATTAATCGGTTGATGCCAAATTCGCGTGCGGTAGCATTCGCGATATGATCGCACCAGGTGTTGGCAACAATCACAAAAGGGATATCTGCGGCACACCTTAACACGCCAGATCGTACCAAGCGGGCCAACCGCCAGCCGTCAAAACCCTCTAGTTTGATATTGCTGACGACAAAATCAATTGTTTCAGTCTTAAGAATTTCAACGGCATTTTTAGCTGTTGTGGCTGTGAAAAGGTTGAAATTGGTCCCTTCAAGCAATAATTCTTTCAGGGTTGCAAGTCGATTTTGATTGGAGTTAACCAACAACAATTGTCTTGGAGAAGATAAATCCGACATAGTTAATGTAAAGCCTGCCTTGGTATGATTTATAGCCTTTTGCTTTAAATCGTTTTTTATTTGAATTGTTTAGTTCCAAAGTATAACCTAAATCTTATGAGCTTGAGCTATTTTGCATTTTTTGACTATCTCTTGTAATCCGGAAGAAGGAACTATTGATAAGTACCTAATTTGAGATATAAGAGAAAAAAGATTAAATCTGTCATGCTTTAGAAATGTTTTATTGCTAAAATGACCTCAATTAATTTGTTATTAACCTCTTGGAGAAAGAGATGAGAGAATTACTGGTAATAGCTGATAGGGAAGGTGGGCAGCAGCTGGCTTTCCATCATGCGTTGGAGATCGCCAAAAATACTGGGGCTGTAATTGAATTTGTTGGTTTTGTGCACGCCGCAGGAGTCGATAGCTCTGAAATTCTAACGCATGAAGAAAAACGAAAAGTTCACCATTCTTACATTGATGCAAAACAGTCTGTTATTGATGCTTTTTTGACGAGTGTTGAACTTAGTGGCGTCAAAGTTAAAACAGACGTGGTTTGGGAAAAATCATTTGAGCGTTGGGTGATTTCTCGTTGTGACCAAAAGTCTTTTGATATGGTTTTTAAATCAGGTAGCCGAACAGAGTCCTTTTTATATACACCATCGGACTGGCAGTTAATGCGTCATTGTCCAGAGCCTGTAATGATTGTGGGTGATAATAGCTGGAAAGAAGGCGGCGTTATTCTAGCGGCATTAGATCTTGGTTCTTCTAGCGAAAAAACGTTGAATATGAATGAAGATATTTTACGTCAGGCGATTAAATTAGGTAAATCTACGAATAGCGAAGTACATACTTGTTATTCAATGGCCATACCAAAAGCATTGGCTGAACTCGATTCAATTGACCCTAAAGCTTACGAATTAAAAATGAAAGAAAGACTCGATCCTGTGGTTTTACGTTTGATTAATGAGGCTGGACTTGACCGCAGTCGACTACATTTGGTTTCTGGTAAACCTGATAAGGAAATTTGTCGGATTAGTGATGAAATCAACGCCGACGTTGTGATGATTGGCAATAAAACCAGAACCAGTTTGCGTGGGCGCTTGATGGGGAATACCGCTGAGAGTGTATTACATAAAGTCTCAGCTGATGTGGTAGTAATCAAATAATTTTTTAGGCTAAAAACGGGAGATTAAATTCCCGTTTTTTTACGCTCAGGACGAGCTGTATACAATTGTGACAGTGATGCAATATATGCCACCAAAAATAGTCGCTCATAGGCGAGAGAGTTAGATATATTTTTGAGGATTAATCGTCAGTATGAATGAAAAATCTAATCAAATTAATTCATTAGAAACTAGTGTTTCAGAAGGAGTCATTTCGGAAGATACACTTGGTTTATTAGTCCATTCCTATAATAATTATTTATCGGGGCTAATGGGATTTAGCGAGTTAGCTCTACTTGAATGCCAGCAAGATGTTGTGAAAGAACGTTTGGGTATGGCGTTAGAATCTGGTTATGACGCAGTTACATTTGGTAAACAGTTATTATCTTCAATTGGTCGATTACAGGTCGCTTTAAAACCTGTTTGTTTGAATAAAATATTGAAACAGTTAAGCAATGACCCAGATAAATTAACCATTAATTTTATAGATTTAAATGAAAAGGATGAATGCTTAATTAAAACCGATCAAAAGTGGTTTTTATATTGTTTACAATCGTTACTTATTTTTTGTGATGATTTTTCTAAATTAAAAGCGACCAATGCAGTTGATTCCAATAAAGTTAGCCTGACTGTTTCAGAGTCAAAAGAACTTCTTGAGATTACACTATTTGCTGGTTTTCAATTTGAGCCAGAGCAAATTGAATGTTTATTTAATCCCTTTTATACCAGTCGAACTTTGCTGGGTAAAAAAGACGTTGGCCTTGCAATGCTGAAAGGATTTATTCAACAAATGAAAGGCAATATCGAGTGGCAAAATGGGAAAGGATTTTTGCTTACTTTGCCTAAGTTAAACTAAATCTATTTAAGCCAGTTGGCAAAGCACATAAGGCGCCACAACTACAGTCCACAGTTCCGTTGTTGGCTCGCAATTATTTTTGATCCATTCAGGCGTGGCAAATTCAATTTTTTTATCTAATATGAGTGTTTCAATTGCACTTTGATCGTTAGCGGAAATTAACTTTGCCACTGCGATTAGATCTTCGCCTAGCGCAATTTGCAAAAGATTTCCCTTGGCAAAAAAAATTTCGAGCTCCTTCCAGCAAAGTTTTGCCGTTTCCATATTTAGTTTTTGTTCGAGTGGAATTTCTGCTTCAGACACAATGGACACCATTTAAATTTATTGTTAGCGTATATTTTAAAGATTATATCAAATTATCACTTATTATTATCAATAACATTTTTTGCTGCGACCAGCAGGCCCAAGCCAATAAATGCGCCCGGGGGTAAAATCGCAAATAAGAATTTTTGTTCGGTTAAATAAAAATGTAAGGTTAAGTCTCGCGCCCACTCGCCAAACAATAAATGGGCACCATCAAATATAGTGCCTTGCCCAATAAATTCTCTCAATGCGCCTAAAATGCATAAAACGATTGTAAAACCAACGCCTTGAGCTAATCCATCAATAAAAGAGGGCAGGGGCTTATTGCGGCTGGCAAAGGCTTCAGCACGACCGATAATGGCGCAGTTAGTGACTATCAATGGAATGAATATACCAAGTATTAAATAAAGCTCATAAGTAAAAGCATTCATCAACAGCTGTACATTGGTTACAAAAGACGCAATCAACATCACAAAAATAGGAATGCGAATTTCTTTTGGAATATAGTTTCGGATCATTGAGACTGTGAGGTTAGAGCCGACTAATACAAAAGTAGTTGCCAAACCTAAGCCCAATCCGTTAATCAAACTGCCTGTCACAGCTAATAGAGGACATAAACCTAACAATTGCACCAAGGCAGCATTATTACTCCAGATACCATCGATGATTAGCTTTTTATTAGGCTGATTAAGAATCATTGTTTTTTCCGCAGGCATTAGTAGCAGTAAACAGCTGCGCTGAATGTTGGTGGTAATAAATTAGGGTTTTATGAACTGCACGGATAATAGAACGGGGGGTAATGGTTGCACCGGTTAAAGCGTCAAAGTCACCGCCATCTTTTTTAACTAGCCATTTCTGATCTGCTGTATTACTCAATGACTTACCATCAAATTGTTTGATCCAGTTTGATTTTTTTATTTCAATTTTATCACCTAAGCCAGGGGTTTCTTGATGTTCCGTGACTCTTACACCGGCGATGGTACCATTATGATATATTCCGACCATTAGATTTATTTTTCCGGCATATCCATCGGGGGCTATGCTTGTTACAAATGCTGCATAGCTTTTGTTTTTTTGTCTTAATCTGTAAATGATTAAGTTATTGGCACCTAATAATTCTAGGTCGCTGACTATAGTGCAGTCACGATAAACATTATTGTCGTAATTTTCTGCTGGAATAATTTCATTTAATCCTCTTGCCATTGCTGCTTCAATTTCTAGTGCAATTTTATCTTTGGTCAACCAATGGGTTACCGCGATTAATCCCGTTGATAGCAAAGCAAAAGTAGCCAAGATTAAACCGTTTTTTAAGCTGGCATGACTTAAGCTCTGAGTTTGATTTCGTTTCTCAGTTAGTTTGATATCAGTCGTGTTTGGCTCAGTCATTTTTTGCCTGTCCATAAACTCTTGGTTTAGTATAATGGTCAATGGTTGGTGCGGCTAAATTGAGTAATAATACGGCAAATGCCATCGCTTCAGGGTATCCACCAAAAGTTCGGATGATCACAACCAAAAAGCCAATGGTTAAACCATAAATAATGCGTCCTTTAGGGGTAGTTGAAGCTGATACTGGATCGGTGGCGATAAAAAAAGCACCTAGCATAGTTGCCCCAGTTGTTAGGTGAAAAACACTGTTGCTATAGATATCTTGGTCATACCAATGAAGTAATGAACTGGTTACTACTAAACCGCCAAGTAGTGAGAACGGAATATGCCAGCGAATAGTTTTATTGACTAATAAAAATATTCCTCCGATTAGAAATCCAAAATTAATCCATTGAGTAGCAGTTAAGCTGGTTATCAAGTGAGGTTGATTAAATATTTCTGGAGTCATTTTTCCAAAAGTATGTTCGGTTTTGACAAAATCTAATGGCGTCGCCATGGTAAAACCATCGGCTAATGTTCTGAAGTCGGCGCTGGTTAAACCGGTGCTAGTTTTAGAAAACAAAATCATCTCTAGTGATTGGCTAAATGAAGGTGAGGTTATAACTTCAGATGATGCTAGCCAAGCCGTCATTTCAACCGGAAATGAAATCAATAATAAAACGTAACCGACCATGGCTGGATTAAATGGGTTTAGCCCAAGACCACCATAAAGTTGTTTGGCGAAAATAATAGCAAAACTAATGCCAATAAAAGTCATCCAAATGGGGAGTGTTGCGGGTATTGCTAGGCCGAGCAATAAACCAGTTAATAAAGCCGAGTTATCTTTTAATGTGATTATTATTGGACGTTTTCTTAAATAAAGAATAAATGATTCTGAGGCTAGCGCAAACAAACTGCATAACACTAAATTGATCAATGTGCCGTAACCAAAATAATAAGTTTGGATTATTGCTCCGGGAAAAAGCGCAACAATAACCATTAACATTATTTTGTTAGTTGCTAATGCTTGTTGCACAAAAGGTGAAGACAACTTCATCTAGGGCTACTCATTTTTATCTTTTCCTAATTCAGCCTGTTTTAATTGAGATGCTTTTTTTTGTTTCACTCGCTCTAAGGCCTGACTGATAGCGTTTTGTTTACCACCTGGATCTTGCAGCTTGTTCTCGGCAGATGTTTTTCTAGCCTCTGCCGCTTTTTGATGTTTTAAAGCGCGTTCATCTTTGGCCGCTTGCAATCTTTTTTCTCTGAATTCAAATCGTCTTTTCGCGTTATCAGCATTTTTTTGTTTGAGGTTATTATTTTTTATCGCGGATTTTCCAAAACGAAAATAATGCACTAGCGGAATTTCACTGGGACATACATAAGCACACGCGCCGCATTCAATACAGTCGTACAGTTCTTGTTTTTCGAGAGAGTCCCATTGTTCGCTTTGGCTAAACCAATAAAGTTGTTGTGGTAATAAATCAACCGGACAGACTTTTTCACAGTCGCTACAACGAATACACTCTTGATGAGGTTTGTCTTCTGTCAGCCATGATTTATCTTGGTTAGCTTCTTGATTGAAAATAATACAGTTAGTTGATTTTGTCACTGGAGTATTCAACTCAGTAATATTGTGTCCCATTAGAGGACCGCCAAATATTATCTTGCCACAGTTCACTTTAGGAATGTTGAGTGCCTGAATAATATGCTCAATAGGTGTTCCAAAATCGATCCAATAATTGCCTGGGTTATTAACTAGGTCACCTGTAATTGTAACCAAGCGATTAGTCAGTTTTTTATTTTTTGCCACGGCTTGGTAAATGGAAAATAGGGTCGCTGTATTTTGCACCAATACCCCAATGAAAGCGGGTAATTTCCCTTTTGGGATTTGTTTGCCGAGGACGAGTTCAATCGTCTGCTTTTCACCGCCGTTGGGGTATTTGGTTGGCGCAACCATAATTCGCATATTGATTAGATTTTTATTATTTGTATCTGTACTTGTTTTAGCTTGAGCGTTAAATTGCTTGATGGCTATTTCAAGCGACTCTATCGCTTGCGGTTTATTATCTTCAATCGCAAATATAATATTTTTAGCGCCAGCTATAAAAGCAGCAACCTGAGCACCCTCAATAACTTGCAACGCAAACTCACGTAACAGTCGGTCATCGCAAGTAATATAAGGTTCACACTCCATCGCGTTAACGATTAAAGTATCTATTTCTTGCTCGCTTTTATTGGCTAGTTTGATATCTGTTGGAAAGGTCGCGCCGCCTAGTCCAACAATGCCTGCTTGTTTTATTTTATCTAAAAGAGATTGCTGTGTTTCTATTTTCCAGTCGAGTTGCTCGTTCAGCTCTGCACTTGAATAATTTGATTTTGGCGCCCAGTCTGTACTAGTTTGAATTATAATCGCGGGTTTTAAAAGGCCTGATGGGTGTCCTGTCGGGCAAGGTTTTATTGCGACAACTTCACCATTAACTGGTGAATGGATATTGGCACCTGTTCCGTTTGAGCAAACAGCAATGAGTTGATCGGTAACTACCTTGTCGCCTGTTTTAACATATGCAATCGAGGCTGAACCACTATTTTGTTGTAATGGAATGACTAGCTTAGCTGAGCAAGCCAGCGTATCTATTGACGCTTGATTAGAGAGTCTTTTTTGTTGGGGAGGATGTATTCCTCCTCTAAAAGTATGCTTAGTTAGACTAATAATTTCAGATTGTATAATGGCATTGTTTTTTAGGCTCATGAGATCTCTCTCACGTCAATTGACTGGATAGCTGAACGAGCATTAGTTTTCGTGATTGGCTTAGGCCATAACCAATTATCAGCGGTTACTTCAACGTACGGCATTTCAATACAGTCAACAGGGCAGGGCGGTATACAAAGGTCACAGCCAGTGCACTCTGAAGCGATCACCGTGTGCATTTGTTTCGCTGCACCCACTATCGCGTCGACAGGGCAGGCCTGAATGCACTTAGTACAACCAATACATTCTTCTTCGATGATCACTGCAACCCGTGGTGGTTTTTCTTCACCGCAACTTTCATCTAAGCTGATTATTTCGACCTCAAGTAATTCTGCTAACGCTTTAATGCCTGCATCGCCGCCTGGTGGGCAACGGTTAATCGGATCACCCTTATTGGCAATCGCTTCGGCGTATGGTTTACAGCCAGGATATCCACATTGGCCACATTGAGTTTGGGGTAATACTTGATTGATTTGTTCCACTATAGGGTTGCCTTCGACTTTAAATTTTATCGAGGCGAAACCTAGCAAACCGCCGCAAATAAATGCAAAAGCAACGAGGGTCAATGTGGCTGTGACTATTTCTTGCACTTGTTTGTCACGATTAATTTATTTGCTGAGGCTGATTGGTTTTGCATTTTAGCCATTTTCATAATAATAAATCTCATAACTTGACCAGCCCGGCAAACCCCATAAATGCCAATGACATTAAGCCGGCAGTAATCAGAGAGATGGCCGCACCTTGAAAAGGTTTTGGTACATCAGCAACTGCGATGCGCTCACGAATTGCGGCAAATAAAATTAATACTAAAGAGAAACCAAGCGCCGCGCCGAAGCCAAAAACAATTGATTCAATAAAATTGTGGGCTTGATTAACATTGAGTAACGCTACACCTAAAACTGCACAGTTAGTGGTGATCAAAGGTAAAAAAATACCGAGCAGGCGATATAGCATTGGACTGGTTTTTTGGATCACCATTTCGGTAAATTGAACCACCACCGCGATGGCTAATATGAAAGACAATATTTGCAGATAAGCTAAATCGAGCGGTTGAAGAATATAAGTATTGATCAAGTAACTAGTGAGTGACGCAAGCGTTAAAACAAAGGTTGTTGCAACTGCCATGCCGGTTGCGGTTTCAACTTTGCTCGACACGCCCATAAAAGGGCAGAGGCCTAAAAATCGAGCTAATACAAAATTATTAACAAGAACGGTACTGATCAATAAAAAAATAATGTCGCTCATAATAAATTTTTAATCGATGTTTTTAATACTTTCTTTTTCAACTGTATTTTTTGTTTTTGCACTGATTAAATGACGTAACGCTAAAACACTGCTATAGGCTATTCCCCAAATGATTAGTAAGGTTGCAAGCCCTTGAATAATTGCTGAAAGCCCGTTGATTTCTGCGTCAAATAACATAGTCAAAATAAGCGGTGCTAATGAGTCTGCATTACTCACTGTATGGGGGGTAAATGCGCCTACGGCGATTAATATCAAAATCCCCACGCGGCGTTTAAAACCTGTATGGCGAAGTTTTAAGTCCAGCATAAAAAGTAGAGCCAAGCCAAGTGTAATGTAAACCGCCCAAGCTTGAGGGTATAAATCAAATTGCTGCATTATTTAACTCGCATACCGGCTTTTGCGCCATCATCAGGATTTAGTATCCACAAATCTTTTCCCCCAGGTCCTGCGGCAAGTACCATTCCGTCTGACATGCCGAAACGCATTTTACGAGGCTTGAGGTTCGCGACCATTACAGTTAACTTTCCTTCGAGATCTTCTGGCGCGTAAGCAGATTTTATTCCAGCAAAAACTTGTTTTACTTCACCGTCTAAATCTAATTGCAAACGTAATAATTTATCCGCCCCTTCAACGTGCTCGGCTTTGATTATTTTAGCGATTCTTAGATCAACTTTATCAAAGTCGGAAAATTCAATTTCATCTTTAATTGGATCGGCAAGCTTAGGTTTTTCTGCTTCAGCAGTTTCTTGCTTAGACTCTTCAACCATTGCCTCTAATTGTTTTGGATCAATACGCTGGATCATTGGTTTAAATTTATTGATTTGATGACCCTCTAACACTGAATTGATATCGCTCCACTTTAATGGTTCGATATTCAAAAATGCTTCAACTTTTTTAGCAATTTCAGGCAACGCAGGTTTTAAATAAATACTCAGTATGCGGAATAAGTTAAGTGATACAGAACTTATTTCTTGTACTTGCGCCGCTGTTGTTTCATCTTTAATTTTAACCCAGGGCTCTTCCACTGCAATATATTGATTGGCTTTATCAGCAAGCGCCATTATGTCGCGAGTGGCGTGACCGTATTGTTTATTCTCATAGTGATCTGCAATAGTGTCTGCTGCTTGTTGGAATTCGACAATCAATGGGTGGTTTGCAATATTGGTAGATAATTTCCCATCGAATTTTTTAACGATAAAGCTGGCACAGCGACTCGCAATGTTAATGTATTTACCGACTAAGTCAGAATTAATTCGCGCGCTAAAATCTTCTAAGTTAAGGTCAAAGTCATCCACTTTATTGGTTAATTTTGCCAAGAAATAATAACGTAAATACTCAGGTGTTAGATGATTAAGGTAAGTTCTGGCTTTAACAAAAGTGCCTTTTGATTTTGACATTTTTGTACCATTAACCGTTAAAAATCCGTGAGCGTGAACTTTAGTTGGCATTCTAAAACCGCTGCCTTCAAGCATTGCTGGCCAAAATAAAGTATGGAAATAAACAATATCTTTACCGATAAAATGGTGTATTTCTGCGTTACTGTCTGCTTTCCAGAAATCATCAAAATTAAGTTCGCTGCGTCTTTCACAAAGATTCTTAAAGCTCGCCATGTAACCAATCGGCGCATCAACCCAAACATAAAAGAACTTATTCGGCGCACCAGGTATTTCAAAACCAAAATAAGGAGCGTCGCGTGAGATATCCCATTGTTGTAAACCAGCGTCAAACCATTCATCGAGTTTATTGGCAATTTGAGTTTGCACATGGTCTTGTCTAGTCCAACTTTTCAACATATCTTCAAAATCTTCTAGTTTGAAGAAATAATGTTCTGAGTCTTTTTCGATTGGAGCAGCGCCTGAAACCGCCGACTTTGGATTCTTCAACTCGGTAGGGCTATAAGTCGCGCCGCAACTATCGCAATTATCACCATATTGATCTTCTGAGCCACATTTTGGACATTCGCCTTTAACAAAGCGATCCGGTAGGAACATATTCTTTTCAGGGTCGTATAATTGACTAATGGTTCTTTTAGCAATATGACCTGCGTCATTTAATCGGTTATAGATCAGCTCGCTGAATTCTTTATTTTCATCGCTATGGGTTGAATGGTAATTATCATAATCGACCAAGAAATCTTCAAAATCCTGCATATGCTCTTTTTGAGTGGCGGCGATGAATTCTTCTGGAGAAATACCTTCTTTTTGCGCACGAAGCATTATTGGCGTGCCATGCGTATCATCAGCACAAACCGAGATACACTGATGATCACGTAATTTTTGAAAGCGGGCCCAAATATCGGTTTGGATGTGTTCTAACATATGGCCAATGTGGATTGAGCCATTAGCGTAAGGTAGGGCGCTAGTGACCAAGATTTGACGAATAGATTGACTGGAACTCACTGCTGAAATGACCTCTATGTTGCGAGATTGATTTAATCAAACGCAAGGCTAATTTAATTGGCGCAACTATACCGTTTTTTATCCTCATTTTCATTAAAAACCATTGAAAACCTTACAAATTAAGCGAGTAATTAGTTTGGTTGTTGATGTATAATCCCGCCATCATATATTCTGTCGATATCATAAGGTTTGAACCCTCAATATGTTAGAAGAACAAACAATTATAGAGCTCATCGAAAATACGCAATTTTCCAGCCTGCCCGCTAATTTTGAACTAGCTGCATGTATTCAAAATACCAAAGTGAATGGCGATCATATACAGCTTGAAATTATCTTGCCCTTTCCAGCCGATGGAGTAAAACAAAGGCTCGCAAGTGAAATAGAAAAAGAAATTGTCGCCAAATGGCCACAGTCAAATAAAGTGGCGATAGAGATAAAGCACCGTGTGACCGCTTATGAAACTAAAGCAGGGGTTGCACCATTGGCAAAAATCAAAAATATTATTGCAGTTGCTTCTGGTAAAGGCGGGGTAGGTAAATCCACCACTAGTGTCAATTTAGCCTTAGCACTAGAGGCCGAAGGGGCAAAAGTCGGGATCTTAGACGCTGATATTTATGGTCCGAGCATGCCTATTATGTTGGGTATCCCAAGTGCTAGACCTGTTTCAGAAGACAAAAAAACAATTCTGCCTTTAACTGCCCATGATATCGAAGTAATGTCGATTGGATTTTTAGTCGAAGAAGATCAAGCAATGGTTTGGCGTGGGCCAATGGCTTCCTCAGCATTGCAACAAATTGTAAGAGATACACGCTGGAGTGACTTGGACTATTTGATTGTTGATTTACCACCGGGCACTGGTGATATCCAGCTAACTATGGCGCAGAAAATTCCAGTTACAGCTGCTCTTATTGTTACTACCCCGCAGGATCTAGCACTGGCGGATGCTAAAAAAGCCGTTGCGATGTTTAATAAAGTTAAAATTCCAGTAATGGGCGTGGTAGAAAATATGAGTACCCATATTTGTAGCAACTGTGGCCACCAAGAAGCGATATTTGGGGAAGGCGGCGGTGAGTCTCTTTCCAAAGATTATGAAATACCATTGTTAGGCCAGTTGCCGTTAGCTATGTCTATACGTGAGCAGTTGGACGCAGGAACACCAGCATTGGCAATCGATGCGGAAAGTGAGATTAGCCTGACTTACCGTAAAATCGCTCGAAATTTAACGGCAAATTTAGTTCAATTGGCTAAAGATTATTCGAAAGGTGCTGATAGTATCTCAATTAAGACTTGGTCGCCGGAATAGGCGAACAATAGAGTTAACGACTACCACTGTTAATTTTGACTAATTTTATATTGGAAAGACCATGGCTTTTGATGATCACTATTTTTTAGAAAGAGCAATCCACGCGGGGAAACAATCTCACTGCGTTTCTAAACACGTTGGTTGCATTGCTGTTATCGATAAAAGAGAGATCTTAACCGGAGTGAATGGCACCCCCCCTGGGTTTGATAACTGCGATGAAGTGTTTGAGTCAAACTGTGACGAACATAACCATTGGAGTAAACTCCACGAGTTGCACGCTGAAACGAATATGATCGCTTACGCTGCCAAAAAAGGGATCTCTCTTGAAGGTGCCACTGTATATTGTAGCCATGAGCCTTGTACTGATTGTTTGAAAGTATTAACCGCCATTGGTGCAAAGCGTATTGTTTTTAGAACCATTTTCCTTGCGAATAACGCTAACCGTGAAGCGAGAAATGAGTACATTAACCGCTGCAAGATCCCGATTGAACATTTGCCTGAATCAACCGCTGAGATTTAAATTACAAGTAATTCGGTTTTTACCTTATATAACGCATTGATAGTTACTCGATATATTAATGACTGGACTAATTTCTAATAACTGTTTATATTAATGCTTATATAAATAGTTATTTATGTAGGCGGTATCATGCAGAAAACTGATTTTTTAGATGAGTTAGCAGAGCTAGCGTTAGGAAGCCGGTTAAAACGCATTAGTGAAAAGTTAATGAATGACGCCAGTCAAGTGTATAAATATTGCGGTATCGATATACAACCTAAGTGGTTCACTTTATTAGCATTAATCGATAATAAACAACAAGTCAGCGTAGTTGATGCGTCTCAACTATTGGGCCTGACACAACCCGCCATTAGCCAATTTAGTAAAGATTTAGTAAGTCGTGGTTTAATCAATAGTTTACCGTGTAAAAAAGATTCGAGGCGTAAGTTTTTGTCACTAACAAACGAAGGTAACTTATTAGTTTCAAAAATGCGTCCTATGTGGAAAGCCGTCGACTTGGCTGCAAAACAGTTATGTAGTGAAGCTGGAGAGCAGTTTTTCGAGGCAATAAAGCAGTTTGAAAAATCCCTATCCAGTCAGACTTTACTTCAAAGAAGTGTCGAAATCTTAAAGAGCCCAAATATTAATCCGCAAATAGAAATCCTCGAGTTTACCAAAGATTTAGCCAAGTATTTCAAGTCAATCAATACTGAGTGGATCAGTGAAATGTTTGTGTTAGAGCAAAGTGACCATGAAATATTGAATGACCCACAAAGTGTGATCCTTGATCAAGGAGGCATGGTTTATTTTGCTAAACATCCTACTTTTGGCATTATCGGTACTTGTGCATTGTTAAGAAAAGACAGTGATAGTTATGAGCTCACTAAAATGGGAGTTTTGAAAAGGGCTAGAGGGCTTAAAATTGGTGAAACTTTACTTGAACACGTGATCAATCAAGCTTCTAAAATGAGTATTAGTAATTTGTATCTGCTTACAAATAGCGATTGTAAACCCGCGATCCATTTGTATGAAAAGTTAGGATTTGAGCATGATTCAGAAACAATGAGTAAATATGCTAGCAAATATGAACGTTGCGATGTGGCGATGCGTTATTTTGAAAAGTAAATATCATGACTGTTATTAAGGGAAGCTGTAGTTGTGGCAATATAGGTTTGTCGTTTGAAACTCGAGTTGACTTAAGACGGGTTAACCCAAGAGCCTGTGATTGTGATTTTTGTACTCTAAATAAAGTGAGTTATTTTTCAGACAACCAAGGTGTTTTACATATTTCGATTAAAGATCGCTCAAAAGTTAATATTGACCGTCATGGAAGTGAGCAAGCTCAATTTCATGGCTGTAATTTCTGTTCAGAGTTTGTATTTGTTTCATTCATATTACGAAATCAAATATATGCAGCTATAAATACCCAATGTTTACCGCAGACAACTTTCGCAGAGCCAATGTTAGTGCAACCTAAGCTGCTATCAAAACAACAAAAACTACAGCGATGGACAAAGCTCTGGTTTAATAATGTGAAAATAACCGAAAATCTATAATAAATAATAGCGTTATTTCGGTATATAATAGCCGCCTGATATTTCCACCGTTTTAAAATAGTCATAAGCGTTATTGCTCGGAGTTTTATAATGCTCAAAATCTACAACAGCCTTAATCAAACTAAACAAGAATTTAAGCCGATTGATCCGGGTAAAGTTCGTATGTATGTTTGCGGCATCACCATTTACGACTACAGCCATATTGGCCACGCCCGTACCTTTGTCGCTTTTGATGTGATCGCCCGTTACCTAAGGTTCTCTGGTTACGACTTAAAATTTGTACGAAACATTACCGATATCGACGACAAAATAATTGCTCGCGCCAACCAAAACGAAGAGCACTTTTCGGAGTTGACTGGGCGCTTTGAAAAGATCATGCATCAAGATTTTTCAGCTTTGGGAATGAAAGAACCTGATATTGAGCCAAAAGCGACCGAGTCTATCGCAGAGATGATTGAATTAATCGAAACATTAATAGACAAAGATTTTGCTTACCAAGGCGCTAATGGCGATGTTTATTATCATGTACCTAAGTTCGAAAACTACGGTAAATTGAGTAAACAAAATATTGAGGCTTTACAAGCTGGCGAACGAGTCGATGTAGCTTCCGATAAAAAGAGCTCAACTGATTTTGTACTATGGAAAATGTCTAAAGAAGGTGAGCCGAGCTGGCCTTCGCCTTGGGGAGAAGGTCGTCCAGGTTGGCATATTGAGTGTTCGGCTATGACCAAGAAAACACTAGGGGAACACTTCGACATTCACGGTGGCGGTTCAGACTTGCAGTTTCCTCACCATGAAAATGAAATAGCGCAGTCAGAAGCGGCCAATGGCTGTTGTTTTGCCAATACCTGGATCCATACAGGTATGGTGCAAGTAGATAAAGAAAAAATGTCGAAGTCTTTGAATAACTTTTTTACCATTCGCGATGTTTTAAAGTTATACCGACCAGAATCTGTACGCTATTTTATGGTTTCAAGCCAATATAGAAGCCAACTTAATTACAGTGAAGACAATCTTAGATCTGCAGATGCCGGTTTAGAACGTTTATATCTGGCTTTAAGAGAGCTAGAACTGTCTAATTTACCCAGTGTCGATTGTGAAAATGCCTATGTCGTTAAATTCAAACAAGCGATGGACGATGACTTCAATACTCCTGAGGCTATTGCAGTATTATTTGAATTAGCGAAAGAAATCAACCGAGTAAAAAGCAACAACGCACAAACAGCATTAGAACTTGCAGCAATATTGATTGAATTGGGTAGTGTGTTGGGGTTATTGCAACAGTCACCAGAAGCATTTCTGAAATCGAGTAGTAGTCACGTTGATGATGACGAGGAATTGATTGAACGTTTAATCATTGAGCGTAATCAGGCACGCGAAGATAAAGATTGGGCTAAAGCTGACGAGATCAGAGATAAATTTAAGCAAATGAAGATTGTACTTGAGGATAAAAGTGGCAAAACGGTTTGGAGGAGAGAGTAACACTGCTCTTTGGGCTGTTATTTGGCTAACAGCCGTAAGCTAAGGTCATACCAGTTCAACATAACAAACAAGGGATAATGGCGCGTTTTTTAATCAGGGCAGATCAGCACCAGTTCAATATGCTGTTTTATCCCTTGTTAAGTCGCCTGAGATTTAACACTAAATTAAGGTCTAAGTTTTTATGAGTCGTACAGAGTCTTTTACCAGAGAAGAATTAATTGCATGCGGTAAGGGTGAGTTAATTGGCACCGCTTCTGAAGGGCGTCCAATCGCTCGTTTACCACTGCCTAATATGCTAATGATGGACAGAATCACTCATATTAGTGATGAAGGCGGCGAATACGGTAAAGGTCAAATCATTGCTGAGTTAGATATCAACCCAGATCTCTGGTTTTTCGGTTGTCACTTTGAAAGTGACCCAGTAATGCCTGGTTGTTTAGGCGTTGACGCTTTATGGCAGCTCAGTGGTTTCTTTTTATCTTGGAACGGTAGCCCAGGAAAAGGTCGTGCATTAGGCGCTGGCGAGATTAAGTTTGTCGGTCAGGTTTTACCAACGGCTAAAAAAGTGACTTATATCATTGATGTGAAGCGCGTGATCAAAAGAGGTTTAGCGATGATCATTTCTGACGGTAGAATGTTGGTCGATGATAAAGAAATTTATACCACTAAAAATCTTCGAGTTGGTTTATTTGAATCGACTGAAGATTTCTAGAACACGCTTTGGCTAGTTAAGGCGTTAAGAAAAGATTAAATTTTAGATTTAGATAAATAATTGAGGTATTAGAATGAAACGAGTCGTAGTCACAGGTATGGGCATTGTATCTTGCTTAGGCAATGATGTTGATAGCGTCACAGATTCATTAAAAGAAGGTCGTTCAGGCATCCGTTTTATGGAAAAGTACGCCGAACTTGGTTTAAGAAGCCACGTTGCCGGTCGTCCTGATATGGAAACTAAAGATCACATCGACAGAAAAGTTTTACGTTTTATGGGCGACGCTTCGGCTTACGCTTATATTTCAATGACGCAAGCAATAGCTGACGCAAATTTATCTGAAGAGCTTGTTTCTAATCCACGCACGGGTCTTATCATGGGATCGGGTGGCGGCTCGCAAAAAGCCCAGGTAGAAGCGGTTAATACTTGTCTTGAAAAAGGCGTTAAACGAGTTGGTCCTTATGCAGTTCCAAAAACAATGGCTAGTACTACTTCAGCTTGTTTAGCAACACCTTATAAAATCAAAGGTGTTAATTACACTATATCATCTGCTTGTGCGACTAGTGCACATTGTATCGGTAATGCATACGAGCAAATCCAACTAGGCAAACAAGATATCGTTTTTGCTGGTGGCGGTGAAGAAGAAGATTGGCGTTTAACTTTAATGTTTGACGCAATGGGAGCACTGTCTTCGAAATACAATGATTCTCCAGAAACAGCTTCACGCCCTTATGATGAAACCCGTGATGGTTTTGTTATTTCTTCTGGTGGCGGTGTATTAGTACTGGAAGAGTTAGAGCACGCTAAAGCGCGTGGTGCAAAAATTTACGCAGAAGTGGTTGGTTACGGCGCAACTTCAGATGGTTACGATATGGTTGCTCCATCGGGTGAAGGTGCTGTTCGTTGTATGCAACAAGCTATGGCAACCGTTGATGGTGATATCGACTATATCAATGCTCATGGAACTAGTACTCCGGTTGGCGATACTGCTGAACTTGGTGCTATAAAAGAAACATTTGGTACAAACGTTCCTAAGATAGGATCAACTAAATCTTTAGCCGGTCACTCATTAGGTGCTACTGGTGTTCACGAAGCGATCTATAGCTTGATCATGATGGAACAAGGTTTCGTTGCCGGTTCTATCAACGTTAATCAAATTGACCCACAAGCGGCAGATTTACCTATTGTTACTAAGACTGAAGATACTCAAATAAACCGTATCTTATCCAATAGTTTTGGTTTTGGTGGAACTAATGCAAGCTTGGTGTTTGAAAAGTTTAACGATTAGATTTTTAATCTAAACAATTAATGAAGCGCTTTTTCTATTTTTAGTCAAAGCGCTTTTTTTTTACCGGATATATAAAGTTAAGGTTTTTACTTTATGATAGACAACGATAATTCAGTTTCAAGTGAGTCGCATCTGAGAAGCGTATTGAAGGCCTTGTCGTGGAGATTTGTAGCCACTGGGACTACTTTTGTTATTGCTTATTTAGTGACTGGAAAGTTATCTTTTGCAACCTCAATTGCAAGTGTCGAAGTTGTTGCTAAAATGGTTCTCTATTACTTCCATGAAAGAGCTTGGCAAATATTGCCCAGAGGAAGATTAAGAACTTTATTCAACCAAAAAAAATCGTAAATACTACTTTATAAATAGTATTTATGATTTTTAAGAGAGCAGATTTTGACTGAACCACTACTAGCCACTTTGTCTGATATAGCAACTGAAGCCCATGCTCGTATACAACAGGATTTTAAAGACATTAATCCTGTGGTTGGCGTTAGCCGTAATATGAGAAAGAGCGGAATTCCTGCTGATGCAATGACAATTGATTGTTTAAAAACGGGTAAACGAATCATCTTAATCTTACATGATAATGAACCAGCAATTATCCGTTACCAGTTTGCATTTCGAGATAAAGATCCTGATACAAAATTTGAAGTGATTCAATTTAAAGAGCTAACTGCTCAAAAGCTGTACGACTGGATAGCTAGTTACTTTGCAGAAAAAATTAACTAGAAATCACTAACCAGATTAATAATGTGGTGGTGGAGTTTCCTGACTGGCATCGGCAATATTGGGTTGTTGAATATCTTCGAGTTGAGAGTTTAATCTTTCAACTAATAGAGTCAGCTTTTTTATATCGTTTTGTTGATTTATGAGTGATTGGTCGAGTTGCTCAATCAGATCGTCTTGAAACATTATTTTAGTTTCAAGGTTTTCAATTCTTTCGTTTAATTCTTCAGACATATTCATTCTAATTGATTCATTATAATATTTTCACAATAGTGCTTAATTTTGTGAAGGATATTTAGTTAGATGATCTAGAGGAGTTTGGCTATCTCTTTTTCAATAGATTCAGGCGTATCTTTAGGCGCAAATCTTTTTAACACCTTACCTTCGCTATTGATTAAAAATTTAGTGAAATTCCACTTAACCGACTTTGATCCCAATAGGCCCGGCGCTTCTGACTTTAAATAATTATAGAGCGGGGCGGCATTATCGCCATTCACTTCTATTTTACTGTACATGGGAAAAGAAACTTGAAAAGTTAGATCACAAAAACTGGCGATTTCTTCGTCACTGCCCGATTCTTGTTTGCCAAATTGGTTGCATGGAAAGCCTAGTACCACTAAGCCTTTTTCTTGATAATCGGCGTAGAGTTTCTCTAGGCCTTTATATTGCGGTGTAAATCCACACTTGCTGGCCGTATTAACGATCAACAGGGTTTTCCCCTTAAATTCACTGAGTGAAACGGTATTACCTTTGATATCGACTACATCAAATTGATAAATATTATCGCTCATGAGTATTTCCTGTAACAAAGAATGAATTTGATGAATGCATATTACACTTTCTCTCTGCTTTTGGTAAGCTGTTTCGCTTGGCTGATTCAGGCTTACTAAGTGCTTGATAGAGTTTCTAGAGAGTTTTTAACATTGGATAAATTATATGAATAAAATGAAATCACTTTTCATCGCGTTATTAGGTAGTTCAATTTCCTTGGCTGCCATGAGCCACGGACAAACTAACGATGAGAAACATATCGCCGCTTTGAGAGATAAAGCGCTTAACAGCAATTTGGCTTATGACATTTTAGAGTCCTTAACGACCGAAGTTGGCCCTAGAATGGCCGGAACAATTCAGGACGAACTGGCCGTGAAATGGGGCGTTGCTAAGTTTAAGGAGCTGGGTTTCGACAAAGTTTGGACCGAGCCTGTCGAGTATGATACTTGGGTGAGAGGAAGCGAGAGCGCTGAAATTACTTCACCTTACCCTCAGCCACTTAAAGTAACCGCATTAGGTTTCAGCGTTGGAACACCTGCCTCAGGTATTCAAGCTGAAGTAATTCACTTTAAAACCATTGAAGATTTAATGGCGGCCCCCGAAGGTATTGCTAAGGGCAAAATCGTTTTTATCAGCCGAAGAATGGAGCGTTTCAGAAACGGTAAAGGCTACGGACCCGCTGTAAAAGCTCGTGGCGCTGGAGCGGTTGAAGCATCCAAGAAAGGCGCGCTTGCAGTAGTTATTCGCTCTATCGGTACTGATAGTCACCGAGTTCCGCATACCGGTATGATGCGTTATAAAGATGGCATCAACAAAATTCCAGCGGCGGCGCTGTCAAACCCAGACGCAGATTTATTAGAAAGAATGCTCGCTCGCAAAAAACCAGTCAGTCTCAAATTGAGCCTTGGCGCCCACAATGGACCAAAATACACTTCACAGAATGTGATCGGTGAAATGACTGGTACGACTTATCCTGAGCAAAAAATTGTTATCGGCGGTCATTTAGATTCATGGGACTTAGGTACTGGGGCGGTTGATGATGGTGCGGGTGTTGCATTGACTATGGCTGCAGCTAAATTTATCGGCGATAGCAAAATGCGTCCTAAGCGAACAATCAGAGTCGTATTATGGGCTAATGAAGAGCAAGGTTTGGTTGGGGCTAGAGCTTATGCTAAAGCGCATCAAGCGGATTTGGCTAATCACATCACTGGCGCAGAGTCAGATTTTGGTGCAGGCAGAATTTACGCCTTTTCATCAAACGTTACCGAAAAAAATATGCCGACAGTTGAAAAAATGAAACGGTTAATGAAGCCGCTTGGGATCGAGTATGAAAATAATAAAGCGGGTCCAGGCCCTGATCTGATCCCTATGTATCAACTTGGAATGTCAGTGTTCAGGTTGAGTCAGGATGGCACAGATTATTTTGACCTTCATCACACAGGTGACGATACCTTAGATAAAGTTGACCCGAAAGCACTTGCGCAAAATGTTGCAGCATATATTGTTTTTGCTTATGTTGCCGCAGACAGTAAGGAAACAATTACCCGTGGCACTCCGGTTAAGAGTGGACGATAAATCAAAGTTAATAATTGGCAAAGAATCAGAAACTAGGAAATTAAATAATGAGTAGTGAATTAATCTTAGGTCAAGCAGACGGTGCGGTATTTGAAATTCAAATCAATCGTGCAGATAAAATGAATGCTCTAACCGATGCTATGTACGGAGACCTAATCGCCAAACTGAAACAGGCAGAGGCAGATGACTCGATTAAGGTTATTTTATTGCGTAGTAGCAGTAAGCATTTTAGCGCGGGTAATGACTTGGCCGACTTTCTAGAAACAGAATTTAATTTTGAAAGTAACGTGGTCCAGTTTTTAGTTACGTTGGCGAGTTTAACCAAACCGATAATAGCGGCTGTCAC